>OJLA01001115.1_pt1 | contig 19202 bp, 35 predicted proteins | sample 1596611 | NCBI WGS metagenome assembly OJLA01 (sample SAMEA4350168, study PRJEB24818) | metagenome | biome: human; feature: gut; material: faeces | place: Denmark | collected 2013-09
GGCGTTCCCTACGTCGAGGACACTTTGGGCATTGTGCGATACGGCTTGTGCTCGACTATCCTCGTAGACGCGCGGTATCAGGTGGCGGAAAACCTCAAGGCATACGCCGAGCAGATACTCGCCGGGCTCAAGGAGCCGTATGTGAGCTATGAAATCGGGGCTATCGACCTCCACCGTCTGACCGGCGATAAGTTTTCCAAGTTCCGCCCGGGCGAAATCGTCCGCGTCGTGGACGAGGCCGACGGGATTAACCTCCGTACCCGTATCGTCCGCGTGGAGAAATCGGATGCAGAGGGCGACCCGGGAAATGTCACGGTGACGATTGCCAACAAGACGCAGGATATAGCCGGGAGCATTTCCGACTTGCAGAGCCGCGCCCTTATCGGCGAGACATACGCGCAGGGCGCGACCAACCAGCAAATCTATAATTTCTCCGATAACGCCGACGCGACGCACCCGGCAAAATTGCAACTCTATATCTCTGACTCGGTGGTACGCATTAACAAAATGCTCCTTAATGTCGAGTTCGAGGCGTTCCGGGCGTATGAGAAAGCTATCGGCGGCGGAGGCGGGCAAACGACCTCCGGCGGCGGCGGGCAGACCACGAGCGCGGGCGGCGGCTCTACGACCTCCTCCGGCGGCGGGCAGACCACGAGCGCGGGCGGCGGGCAAACGTCCAGCGCGACGGCGCTCGAGTCCTCGAACGTGCTCCCGAGCCAAACGAGCGGACAGGCCGTGCATAATCACGGCATTTCACGCGGCGCACGGCTCGCTACGACCAGCGACGGGAAAACCGTTGACGGTTACGAGACGTTCGTTTGGTCGGGGGCTCATGTTCACCCGGCGCACACGCACAGGATTTCGGCGCATACGCACGAAATCGACGACCACACGCACCGGGTAAGCGCACATACGCATACGGTGAAAGACCATACTCACACCGTAAAAGACCACACCCACGCTATCGAGTTCGGCATATACGAGGGGCAACGCGCCTCGAAAGCGACTATCAAGGTAGACGGCAAAGAGATACCCGCGCCGTCCTCGTATAGCAATATCGACATTGTGGAATATCTCGCCACAGACTCGAACGGCAAAATCCGCCGTAACTCGTGGCACTCGATAGAGATACTCCCCGACAATATGAGCCGTATCGTGGGCGCGGTATTCGCTCAAACATTCTGTAATTCTCGCGGCGGCGGGGACTACTAAAAGGAGGAAAGAATATGTCCGAATTAGTGACAATGTACCCGGCGCAAGCCAACTCCCCGGAGACTTCGCTCTCCGGCGCGCTGACGGCGGCGGGTACGACCGTAAACGTCGTTGACGGCTCCGTATTGCCGGAGGCTCCGAACTTGCTCACGATTGGAGCGGACGGCTCCACGGCGGAAACGGTGCTTATGACCGCCAAGAGCGGGAACGTGCTCACGGTCACGCGAGCGCAGAACGGCACGACCGCCCGCGCGTGGTCGGCGGGCGACGTTATCGCCCGATATTTCACGGCGGCAGACCAAACCGCCATACAGGAAAATATTAAGAAGCTCAACGAGGGCAAGGCCGAGAAAGCCGCCTCACCGACGGCGGGACACTTCGCCGGGCTCGATGCAAGCGGCAATCCGACCGACTCCGGGAAAAAGCCGGGCGACTTTGCCGCCGCGAGCCATACCCACACAGGCAAGGCGGACAAGGTGAGCTCCGCCACGTCTGGACACTTCGCCGGGCTCGACTCCTCCGGCAATCTGACCGACTCCGGGAAAAAGCCGGGCGACTTTGCCGCCGCGAGCCATACCCACACGGACAAGGCGGACAAGGTAAAGAGCGCCACGGCGGGACACTTTGCCGGGCTCGACGCAAACGGCAACCTCACCGACAGCGGGAAGAAAGCGAGCGACTTCGCCAACGCCTCCCACGCACACGCGGGATACGCCGAGGTAAAGATTTTCTCCGGCGTTTCCGTCGCCGCCTCCGCATGGGCGAACGACAGCACATACGCGGCGTATCCGTATGCCGCCTCTATCGCTTGCTCCGGCGTGACGGCGAGCTACGTCCCCGAGGTCGTGTTCGGCGCGGTGGAGGCCGCGAGCGGGAACTTTGCGCCGGTCGCTCTCTCCGGGAGCGGGACGGTCAAAATCTACGCCGCGACAAAGCCGACGGCGGCTATCACGGTGCAGAGCATTACTTGTATTAAGGCGGTGAGTTAAAAATGATTGGTAGAACAAACGCAGTCAGCAAGCCCGGAGTCGAGCTCTCTCTCGTGGTATCCGTTACGAGTGGCGCGGCGGTCACGGCGACAAAGGGCTCGAAAACAGTAAACGGCACAGCGGCGGGCGGCTCGTGCGTCCTCTCTTTGCCGGAGGCCGGTACATGGAGCGTCAAGGCAACGCTCAACGGTCAAACGTCCGATACGAAAAGCGTCTCCGTCGTCGATAGCTACGCGGTGGCGCTGACGTTCTGTTCCGCGACGATTACCGTCAACGTAGACTCCGGCGCATCCGTCACGCTGAAAAAGGGCGGGACGACAATCGCCACAAAGACGAGCAACGGGACAGCGGTTTTCACCGTCACGGAGACGGGGGCGTACACGGTCACGGCGACAAAGAACGGGCAGACGACGAGCGGCTCCGTCAATGTCGTTTCCGGCACGACCTCCTACTCGCTGACGCTCTCTTTCGTGAGCTCTACGCTCAACAATAACGAGTGGAGCGTTATCAAGTCCGTTTCCGACGCGGGACAGGGCGCGAACTATTGGAGCATCGGCGACCGAAAGGCGGTCACGCTTAACGGCACGGTCGGAAAGCTCTCGCTCTCGAATGTCACGACCTACGCTTTCGTTATCGGCTTTAACCATAACGCAAGCGTCGAGGGCGCAAACCGCATCCATTTTCAGCTTGCAAAGACCGCGCTCTCCGGCGGTACGGACGTGTGTTTCTGCGATAATCAATATGGCCCGGATAGCGGATGGTCGTCCCCAGGTGCGGGTTATTTCGTTATGAACGCGAGCAACACCAACTCCGGCGGATGGAAAAGCTCGCAAATGCGTACAAACATTTGCGGGACGAGCTTATCGAGCTATTCCGGGACGATTATTGCAGTCATTCCGGCGGCGCTCCGTGCCGTCCTCAAGTCCGTTACAAAGTACACGGACAATACGGCAAACGGCGGCGGCTCGACGGCGAGCTACGTCACGGCGACAACGGATTACTTTTTCCTCCTCTCGGAGTTCGAGGTTTTCGGTAGCATTTCCTACGGAAACACGAACGAGAAGAACAAACAAGCGCAGTACGCCTATTATTCCGCCGGGAATAGCAAAATCAAGTACAAGCACAACGGCACGAGTACCGCCGCTCTTTGGTGGCTCCGTTCGCCTTTTTCGGGCTACTCCGGCAGTTTCGGGTATGTGGGCGCCGACGGCACAGTCGACATCGACGGCGCGTCCGATTCGCTCGGCTTCGCGCCCGGCTTTTGCGTATAATTCGGAAATCGAGACTTGCGCCCTCAATGGGCGCATAGTCGGCGAGGAGGAAAGAAAATGTCCGTACCAAAATCGAGACGCGGCGAAAGCCCGGCGGAGTATATCAACCTCGCCCGCGAGATTTATGTATTCACATACAACCGCGTCCGCATCCTGCCGAAAAGCTACACCTTTTATTTTTCCTTGCCGCTCTACAACGCGGCGCGAGAGGCTTATCGCATGATAAAGACGGCAAACCTCATTTACGTTGACGAGAAATCTCCCGAGGAGATACGCCGCCGGAATATCCAGCGGCGGAAAGAGTATTACGAGACGGCACAGGGCTATTATAACTCGATGCTCGACGTGCTCGACCTCGCGTATATGACCGTCAACCATGAGAAGATACCGCCGAACGTCCTCAAAGAGTGGGTAAAGCTCATTACGGACGAGCTCTCGCAAATCTCTAAAATCAAGCGGAGCGATAAGGCGCGAGCTTAATCCTCCGCGTGATTAGGTTATATTCCGCATCGCCGCTAATTGGTGGCTCCGTTCCCCGAATGCGAGCAACTCCAACAATTTCGTGAATGTGAACACCGACGGGACAGTAAACAACAACAACGCGAACTATTCCCTCGGCTTCGCGCCCGGATTTTATATCAACACGGGGCAGACCGAATAACTCCTCACGGAGCGAAAGCAGTCCCCATATAAAAGGGGAATATAACCTCTCTGACGGCCTCGCGCCGCCGGACAAACATATACCGCGATACGGTTAGCCGGACGCTCCTTGCATGGGCGCGGAGTGCGTGTTTTCCGCGCTTTCATGGCTCGCCGTTACGCATTTTAGACAACACGCCGAGAAAGAAATGTACGAGGTATTTTTATCTTATGAACAGCGCAGAACGACGCGAGGCACGGTATCAGCGTCGCAAGGCCGCGAGAATGGCAAAGAAAGCCGCCGCGCTCCGGGAGTACGGAGATTTCGAGACGGTTTTCTCATTCGAGCGGCTCTATGAGAGCTACCGCGCCTCCGTCCGTGGCGTTGGGTGGAAAGCGAGCACACAGCGATACAAAGCCGCCTCGCTCGCCAACGTCACAAAGACACACGAGGAATTGATAGCCGGGAAATACCGCTCCAAGGGCTTTTACGAGTTCGATATTGTGGAGCGGGGAAAGCCGAGGCATATTCGGAGCGTCCATATCTCCGAGCGCGTCGTACAACGGTGCTTGTGCGATTACTGCCTCGTGCCGATGCTCTCCCGGTCGTTCATTTACGACAACGGAGCGAGCTTGCGCGGCAAAGGGTACGATTTCGCCGTATCCCGGGTGACGCACTTTCTCGCGGAGCATTACAGAAAACACGGGCGGGAGGGCTACGTCCTCGTATTCGATTTTTCAAAGTATTTCGATACGGCACAACATGAGCCCGTTTTTCGAGAGTTCGAGCGGAGCGGCATCGACGACCGCCTCGTCGCACTCTCGAAATATTTTATTCAGAACTTCGGCGACGTGGGGCTCGGCCTCGGGAGCCAAGTCTCGCAGATTGCCGCGCTCGCCCTGCCGAACAGGATAGACCACTATATCAAGGACGTGCTCGGCATGAAGTATTACGCTCGCTATATGGACGACGGGTGTATCATCAGCGAGTCAAAGGAAAAGCTCGAGATTTGCCTCCGGGAGCTCCGGCGGCTATGCGCCGAGCACGGTATCCGCCTCAATCCGAAAAAGACGCAGATTATCAAGCTCACGCGCGGATTTACATTCGTCAAGGTGCGCTTTCGCTATGGCGTAAACGGGAAAGTCGTCCGCCGGGCAACGTACAAGGGTATCCGGCACATGAGGGAGAAACTACGCATTTTCCGGCGTTGGGTGGACTCCGGCAGAATGACGGCGGCGGACGTGGAAACGTCCCTCGTATCATGGCGGGGACACATGAAAAGATTTCACTCGTACCACATGGAGCAGAGCGTCGAGCGGCTCTATCGTGAATTATTCAAGGGAGGGTAAGCTATGGAATATGTCGTTTATCGGCGCTTTAAGGCCGAGGGCATCGACGGAGCCTTTAACCTCCGATACGGGACGACCGTAACGGAGCGGGACGGCTTTCTCTTTGCCGCTGACGGGCGGAAGATTTGCGCCGCAACGTCTGAAAACGGATGGGAGCATTTCAGACCAAACACGCCGGAGGGCGCGTATCGTCAAAAGATGCTCGACGGACTCTATCACTATTACGGCAAGCACGAGGGCGCGTCGGACTTCGACCCGGAGAAATGGGCGGGGGCGGAAAATCTGTATTGGAAAAACCTCCTCCGCACGATGAACACGCAGGAACTCGAGGAGTTTTATAAAAAGCGGCTCGGAGAGCTGCCGAAAATGGAGGGATAACGTATGTATGCTATCAAAAGCGGCGGAAAGGTCGTCGGCTACTCCGATACCGTTGTCTATGTCCGCCTACACGAAAACGGGTGCTATGTCCCGTGCGACGAGGCGGAGGCCGAGGGCTTTTGCATCAAGACGGCAATCGACCGCAAGGACGAGGAGACGGGCGAGACGACGACATATCTCGAGGACTTCGTTTACGCTTTCGCCGACGGCGGGCTCCTCGGTATCGAGCCGGTCGGCTCCGTGGAAAATGTGAGCGGTACGCTCATGCTCGCCGAGAACGATAAAGTTCTCGATATTCTGTTAGGGGGTGCGGCGGAATGATTACCGTACAGAGGGCGCGGGAGCTCCGCGCTATGATTGAAAAGGCGGCGGGAGCCGGGCTCGACGATAAGGACGGCTCGACAGCCGTCGAGCTTTATCCGGTGCTCACCGGCGGCGGGGCGCTCGTCAAGTCCGGGACTCGTATCAACTGGAAAGGTGCGCTCAAGCGGGCGGCGGTGGACTTGTGGGACACGGCGGAAAACACGCCGGAGGCCGCGCCGAGCTTGTGGGAGGACGTGCTCTATAAAAACGGCGCGAGGATTATCCCGGCGACCATTACGGCGGGGCTCGCGTTCTCCAAGGGTGAGCGCGGTTATTGGGGCGACGTGCTTTACGAGTCCTTGCTCGATAACAACGTATGGACTCCCGAGGCGTATCCAGACGGCTGGAAAAAGGTCGCCGAATGAGCGCGGCGGTCTACACGGTCGAGCTCGACGGCGAAATAATAGCGCGGCGGGAGTCTCTCTTGTGGGTGAGGCTTGACGCTCCCGGCCTCTATGTCGTATGCACGGAGGCAGAGGGCGAGGGCGTTATCGTTGACGGGGAGATTTACCACGTTCGGGGGTGTCCCGTATTGCCGGGAAAGCAGACAGTTAAACTCGATTATTACGAATTATAACGGAGGTTAAGAATGGACTATGTAGGAGCGATTATAGGAGTCCTCGGGACTATCCTCGGCGGCGTGTTAAGCTATGCCGCTTTTCATAGGAACTCGAAAAAGGACAGCGAGAGCGAGGGCAAAGAGGCCGGAACAATGTTGACCGAAATCGGGTACATTAAAGGCGGCATCGACCGTATCGAGCGCAAGCAGGACGCACAGGACGCGCGCTATATCAGCATGGCGGAGCGTATGTCGGCGGTGGAGAACTCGGCAAAGTCGGCGCATCATCGTATCGACAGGCTCGAGGGGCGCGAGGTGCGGGAGGACGGATAATGTCCGCCCGCAAAGGCGCGGCGCGGCGGCGGAAGTTCAAAAAATGGGCGCTCGAGGTATGGAGCTTTGCAAAGGGGTATCTCTCCTTTTCAAAGCTCCTCGTTTATGCCGTCCTCTATATCGACTACAAATCGACCATGACGACGCTCGACCTCTGCCGGATTTCCGTAGCCAACAACTACACCGGCTCGCTCCCATATTTGACCGCCCTTATCGCCTTTTTACAGGCCGCGACCGCTACCGTGCTCTCGTTCTCGCTCAATAAGAGCAAGGCCGAGAACACGACCGGCGGAATTACATACGACACGGCAACAAAACGAGATTGCTAAAGGAGGTAGCAAAATGAAAGAAATCATCGTAAAGCGGCTCGGCGCTCTCTTGAGTGTAAAGAGCCTCGTCACGCTCTTGCTCTCCGGGGTATTCGCGTACCTCGCCATTACCGGGCAGACGAGCCAAGAGTTTATGACGGTCTACACGGTCGTTATCGCGTTCTATTTCGGAACGCAGACGCAGAAAATCAGCGACGCGGTAGACAAGACTCTCAAGGGGGAATAATTTATGCTGACGGTGGAAAAGCGGATTATTTCCCGGAACTTCACGCGCGCCGGAGCAGGACGGAAAATCGAGTATATCGTTATCCACTATTTCGGCTCGCTCGGTACAGCGGCGGCGGTGGCGAACTACTTCGCCGGAGCCGATAGGCAAGCCTCGGCGCATTACTGTTTAGACGAGGGGAATATCGTTTATCAGTGCGTCGAGGACAATAATATCGCGTGGCATTGTGGCACGTCCGGCGGATACGTTCATCCGAGATGCAGGAACGCGAACAGCATCGGGATTGAAGTACGCCCGTATAAGCTCGATAAGACGACCGCCGGGAGCGCGGCGGCTCGGGATTGGTATTTCACCGAAAAGACCGTCGATAATCTCGTGGAGTTTACGCGGGCTCTCATGGAGAAATACAATATCCCCGCCGAGAACGTCGTCCGGCATTACGACGTTACGGGAAAATGGTGTCCGCGCCCGTGGATGGGCGACGACATGAACGCCTATTACGGCACGAGCGGAAATGAACAATGGGCGAGATTTAAGGCTCGCCTCTCTGGAAACGAGGAGGTTTTCGACATGGATATTAACGAGGCAAGAAAGCAACTGACCTCTTGCGCCGATACCGGCGACACGCCCTCCGCATGGGCGAAAGAGGCGGCGGAATACTGCAAGCGCAAGGGCATTTTCAACGGCGACGGAGCCGGTAATTTCGGATGGCAACAGCCGATTACCCGCGAGGCCGTCGCTTGCATCATCTACCGCGCACTCGAGGCGGCGGGCGCTCTCGGCAATCTTTCCGACGTATAATCGTGCAGAAAAAGCGGGCGGGGCTCTATGGCCTCGCCCGCTTTTTCTTTTTGCGCGGCGGTGGAAAACTCCGTGCAAATGTTATTTATTGAAATAGAAACCGACCCATATACCGCGCCGAGACTCGCCGGAAACGACCTCGAAATCTGCAAGCTCGCATACGGTACGGGAAAGGAACTTTTTCAAATCCGTTTGCGCGATATTCCCGATTTGCTCGCCGTTATAATAAACGCCGACGGCGGTTTTTCCCTCGTAGTCGTATGTATCATAGGAGAAATTATCAAGCTCGCCGTCCTCCTCGATTTCGCGGAGAATATCTTGACGATTGCGCCCTACGCCGTCGTCGTTATTGAATGTCACGCCGACGAGCTTAAAAGAAACATAGTCGCAATTTGCGTCGAGCCACTCTCGGCGCTCGCTACGGTGGCGGGAGATTTGAGCACGAACGGCCTCGAATTTCTCGCGTTCGGCTCGCTCGGCCTCCCGGCGGGCGGATAGCGCGGCTTGCTCGGCCTCCCGAGCTTTCTTTAACTGGCTTCGTTTGATAGCCCGATATATCCATACACAGATACCGACGGGATAGAAAATAACGAGTAATACTATTTGCCAAGTCTTGAGCTTTTTCATGGTATGAGTAACTCCCTCCTATTTTTTCGGTCTGCTGACCTTTAACACAATTATGCGTTGCGTATGTGCTAAAGTCAAGAAAAATGCAGAACATTAACACACAGGAGGCGAGAGCTTGCGGATATATGATTTTGAGGGAAAGAAGAATATAAGCGGCGAGCGCATCCGCGAGGCACGGCTAAAGCTCCGGCTCTCACAAAGCGACCTCGCGGCGCGGGTGCAGGTCGAGGGCGTAACAATGGAGCGGGACTCGATAAGCCGTATCGAAATCGGGACGCGGTTTATTCCCGATTACGAGATACCCGTCTTTGCCCGCGTCCTCGGCGTGTCCGCCCTTTGGCTCCTCGGAATAGAGTAAATCCCCGGCTCCGTGCCGGGGATATTTTTGCACTTTTTTCTAAATAACGCTTGACATACTGCAAGCAGTATGATATTATAATAGACAGAAAGGAGGTAAACGCATTGAGCAAGCGAAAAAAGAAACGCGGCAACAAGGCAGAGCCGGACAGCTACTTAAACCTTGTTACCGCAATCCTAAATCTCGTGATTGCTATTCTACTGCTGATAGAAAAGCTCACCGAGTAAAGGGCAGGGGGAGAAATCCCCCTTGCCCTCCAAGGATAACACGAAATGCGCTCAATGTCAAACGACCATGACAACGGTTATCTATGTTTTGTGCGGGGTAAGCATTACCCTATCCGCAATCTCTATTTTCATCAACGCCAAAAGGAGGCGGCAGAATGGCAGAGGAAAAAAGAAAGACTAAGACCTCGACGGCGGTAAAGACTCGATATAATGAAAAGGTCTACGACGTTATTTCGGCGCGAGTCCCGAAAGAGCTCGCGGCGGCTTTCCGCGAGAAATGCACAGCCGAGGGCATACCGCAAGCACAGATTATCAAAAAGGCGATAGAGGACTTTCTATCGCGGTAACGAGAGGGCGGGACTTTCCCGCCCTTTTTTCATATCTCGAGGGAGGGCGCGCTATGGGAGAGCGGACGTATAAACAACTTAATTGGACGAGCCGTATCAAGCTCGAGACGATGCTCAAGCATGGACACTCGAAAAAAGAAATCGCCGAGGAGCTGGGCGTACATATCAGCACCGTTTACCGCGAGCTCAAGCGCGGGACGTATGAGCATCTAAACTCCGATTACACGACCGAGGAACGGTATAGCCCGGAAAAGGCCGAGGCGCGCTATCAAGAGGGGCTCGCCGCGAAAGGTGCTCCGCTCAAGATTGGGAAAAATCACGCCGCCGCGCAGTTTATCGAGGACAAAATCGGAAATGAGGACTATTCCCCGGCGGCGGTGTGCGCTCTACTCAAGCAGGAAAAATATAAACACTTCGGAATAACCTTTTGCCGTGCGACGATTTACAAGTACGTCGAGGACGGCGTTTTCCTCACGCTCACAAATCAAGACCTCCCGGAAAAGGGCGACCGCAAAAAGAAGCATAGAACAATCCGCAAGAAACAGGCTCGGGCATCCAGCGGCACGAGTATAGAGCAGAGGCCGGAGTATATCAACGAGCGGCAGGAGCCGGGACATTGGGAAATGGATACCGTCGTCGGGAAGAAACGGACGAAAGCCCGCCTCCTCGTCCTCTCCGAGCGCGTTACGCGGCGGGAAATCATTATCCGCATTAAGGACGGGCGCGCCGAGACGGTCGTCGCGGCATTAGACCGCCTCGAGCGCCTTTACGGTGCGGCGTTCTATCGGATATTCAAAACGATAACCGTAGACAATGGCTCCGAGTTCGCGGATGCTGACGGCATCGAGCGGAGCGCCCGGCGCAAGGATGCAAAGCGGACGACGGTCTATTACTGTCATGCGTATAGCTCTTGTGAGCGCGGCACGAACGAGAATATTAACCGCATGATACGGCGGCAATTCCCGAAAGGGACGGACTTCGACAAGGTGACGGCGGCGGAAGTGAAGCGCGTCGAGACGTGGCTCAACAACTACCCGCGAGAAATACTCGGCTTTATGTCCTCGGCGCAAGCGTTCGAGCTCGCCTTTGACCGCGCCGCATGAGCCCTCAAAAATTTATTCTATCTTTTTCGCACAAAATACTTGACATTTGCGATTGTGCCGTTTATCATTAAGTGCGAAAGAGCTACTAAGCTCCGACGCACTTATTTTTTTATGCAGAAACGGAGGCGAGACAATGAAATACGAGTGTTTGAAGCTCGAGGAGCGGCGGATTATCGAGGCTATGTACGCCGAGGGCGCAAAGCCGGACGAAATCGCAAAGCGCGTCGGCAAGTGTCGAGCGACTATTTACCGCGAGCTCGAGCGGGGCAAGACCGGCGAAACGGACTCTCGCTTTCGGCAAGGGTATAGCGCGGCGGTAGCGGAGGCTCGCGTCAATCGGTCGTACCGAAATAGAGGCCGTCGGAAAGCGGCTCAATAAAAAAGGAGGTTACTCATACCATGAACGAAAAAACACTCACGGCGGAACAATGCTCCAAGCTCTCGCTCTACATCCTTATGACGACCAAGACCCGCGAGGGTGAGGCGGCGACATGGGAAAAGCTCGCAGAGGAAAAGAAAGAGGACGGCTCCCCGAAATATATCCACGCCGCCGACAACGCGCAGTTTTGGAGAGAGCTCGACGCAGACCTCCGCGAAATACTGCGGGCTTTGGAGGCGTGAGCATGGACAACTTTCAGAGTATCACGGCGAGCCCGGAGGCGCTCGCGGCGTTCCTCGGCTCTATCCCGGCAATAGAAACGCCGTGGGACGAGGCTTTTCACCGGCTCTGTTGCTCCTCGTGCTCGGCGGCGGACTGCGACGATTGCCGCCGCTCGGAGCGGGATAACCCGCTTTGGTGGCTCGGCCTCCCGGCGGCGGAGGTAGAGAAATGAACAATCTCGAAAAATGGCTTATCTCCATAGAGCCGGAAAAGGTTATCGAGGAAATCCAAAAGAGAGCTTGCTCGGAGTGTCCGGCGGCGGAATACTGCAAAAACTCGCCGTTGAACTTTTGCACGGAAGTTCTCTATGCGTGGGCGAAAGAGGAGGCGCTATAAATGGACATGGATTTAGAGCAAAAGGCCATTATGCGGCTCCGCGAGGCGGCGGACACGTCCGAACGCTTTTACAAAGCCCCGCTCATTGTGACAACCAGCGGCGGAAAAGATAGCTCCGTTTGCGTGGCGCTCGCAGAAAAGGCCGGTATCGACTTCGAGGTTATGCACAATCACACGACCGTAGACGCGCCGGAGACGGTCTATTTCATCCGCCACGAGTTTAAGCGGCTCGAGGAGAAAGGCGTAAAATGCACGGTCAACTATCCGCACTACAAGGGCGAGCGGGTGACTATGTGGAGCCTCATTCCGCAAAAGCTCATGCCTCCGACGCGACTCGTCCGCTATTGTTGCTCCATTCTCAAAGAGCGCGGCGGCCAAGGCCGCTACATAACGACGGGCGTTCGTTGGGCTGAAAGCGCCGCGAGAAAGAAAAACCGGGGCATTTTCGAGAACGGACACTCTAACCCGGAGAAAAGAGTCATTCTCAACAACGACAACGACGACCGGCGGCGACTCTTTGAAACGTGCATGAGACAGCACAAAGCCGTATGCAATCCCATTATTGATTGGTCGGACGCGGACGTATGGGACTATATCGAGTCCGAAAAAATCCCGGTCAATCCGCTTTACGAGTGCGGCTTTTCCCGTGTCGGGTGCGTCGGGTGTCCTATGGCGGGTACGCAAGGCAGACAAAAGGAGTTTAGCCGCTATCCGAAATACCAAGACGCATATATCCGCGCTTTCGACAAGATGCTCGAGGAGCGGAAACGCCGAGGAAAAATGCAAGGCACATGGAGAGCGGGAACGACAGGCCGCGACATTTTCCATTGGTGGATGGAGGACGGGGTGCTCCCCGGACAAATGGAGTTCGACGACCTCTTATTAGAGGAGGACGAGGAATGGTAGGCGCTGACTTTACACGCACTTGCGAGGGGTGCGAGCACGTCGTAGCGGAGCCGTGGTCGAAAGACACGCTCTCCTATCGGTGCTTTGCTCCCGGCAGATGCAAGGGGCGTGTCGTCGGCGTGAAACGCTTTGACCCGTATATCCCGGCATGGTGTCCCAAATTATCGAAAAATGGAGGAGTGAAACAATGAGCGAAACGAGTTCGAGAGTCCGGCTTATGGCAAACTTGCAAGCCGCCGTCGCGGAGGCCGTCTCCGGCACAATGGAGGAGCGCGGGCGCGGCTTCGCCTCTGACCGCGAGGCATGGGCGGAGTTAAAAGAGTGCATCGAGCGCAAAAAGCAGATGCACACCGACATTGAGAAAGTCCACAAGGAAATGTGGAGCGCGGTCAAGGACAGGAACGAGGACGCTTTCGCCGCGCTCTCGCAGGAGTTCGAGCGGAGCTCCCGTATTCTCGCCGAGGAGTGGGCGCAAACGTCCGCCCTCGCAAAAATCGCCGTTATCAGCGAGTCGAACGATTGAGGAGGTCGCACAAATGAAAAAGCTCTATTCTAAGAAGCTCGGCGGCGAGGCGTTCGCCCTCGACGCGGCGCAACTGGACATTCTGAAAAAGGCCGGTTATACCGTGCCGAGCCCCGAGGAGGTTATCGCAGACGCGGCGGCGGTCAAAATCGAGCCGCCGGAGGGTGCTCGGGCGTATGTCGTCTTTGATTTCAAGACCGGCGCTTTCGCCGTCCGCACTCAGACGCAGACACTCACCGATAACGAGGTCGGCGGCTTCGTCGGCGAGGTCGTCTCGGCGGCTATCTTGAGTAATTTCGTCGAGCGGGCAGACCCGGACAGGCCGAAAGGAGCGGCTCCGGCGGCTTCGGCGACGGCCTCTCCACTCGTGAATATGCTCCGAGCCGCTTTCCTCCGGGCGGCGAGCGATAAAGCTCCGGCGGCGGACAAGCCCACGGAGGCGGCAGATACGCCGGAGGTCGTCGAATGATTAAGCTCGGCGACTGCATCACGGTAAAGCCCGCGACGTTCGACGTTCCGGGCAAGGACGGCAAGCCGAAAGCAATCCACGGGACGGTCGTCTACGTTCATCCCGCCGGGCGATATTGTGTCCTCGAGTTTGACGTAGGTAGACGCGAGCCCGTGACTATCCGAGAGAGCTTTCAGCTTATCGACGGGAGGGTAGCAGAATGAAGCACGAGCAATCAGCACCGGCGGGATACCGCCCGCGCTTTGCCGGGACGATGAAATTATACCTCGTCCGTCATAAGGAATACGGCGAGCTCACCGTAAACGGCGTGAACAAATACGAGGCCGTACACGCCGCCGCCCGCAAGTGGGGCGTTCGGTGGACGGCAATCGCCCGGGAGTGCGAGTATATCGTGCTCGCCGAGGATACGCCGGAGGGCGGCAGACCATGACGAGGCAGGAGCGGCGGAAACGTCGCAGACAGCGCCGCCGCCGGATGCAAGCCGGTATCCTCCTCTCGCTCGTCCTCGTGCTGGGGCTTATTATCGCACTCCGGGCGGGCAAGGAGCGGGAGACGCTCGAGCAGGAAATCCCGCTCGCGGCGGAACGGCAAACGTTGGCATACATAGCCCCGGCTCCGGCCTTGCCGGATACGGCGGCGGAGGAAACGCCGGAGGAGCCCGAGGAGCCGCCGGTAGAGCCGGAGCCCGAGAACAGATACGCGGAGCTCCATTTCAGCGACGAGGACGTTTATATCCTTGCTTGCCTCGTCTACCACGAGGCGCGCGGCGAGAGCTTCGAGGGACAAGTCGCCGTCGTCGAGGTCGTTCTAAACCGTATGCTCTCCGACTATTTCCCGGATACGGTCGAGGAGGTCGTATTTCAGAAATACGGCGACGTATGGCAATTCTCCCCCGCTCCGTACCTCTACTCGGCGGAGCCGGACAAGGAACAATATCTCGCGGTGCATACAGCCATAGAGGAGCGGGAGCACATTCTTTCAGAGGATACGGTCTATTTTTCGACCGCGCCTTATAACGAGAGCGTCGATATGATTATCGGCAATCACTATTTCTGTAAAATCTTTTGAACGGAGGAAAAGACGATGCAACTCATTACCACAAGGAACAAGGAAATCTCTTTCGCGGAACTCAAAAAGGCCATTTCGAGCGGGAACGGCCTCGAGCTTATCCGCCCGGGCGACAAGTTCGCTATCGAGCTCAAAAACGGCGAGCTCGTCAATGCCGTTTGCGGCGGCTACGTCAACGAGAAGCGCGCCCGCTTCGTCCTCGAGGACTGCCTCGCGGATAAGTGGCGCATGAACGACACGCCGACCAACAAGGGAGGATACCTCAAGAGCGAGGGGCGGCGACACGTCCTCGAGGATATTCTCCCGCTTTTCCCGGACGAGCTCGCGGAGGCGTTCGAGCCTCGTTTCATGTCCGAGGAAATCGACGGAGAACGTCACGAGTACGCGGATACTCTGTGGATACCATCCGCGACCGACGTTTTCGGCGCGGGTGATTGGTGGAACGAGGAGCCGGACAGCTTTCAACTTGAGATTTTCAAGCGTGAGCGTGACCGCGTGAAAGAGCACGTCGGAGACGGGACGTGGTATTGGTGGCTCCGTTCCCCGATTGCGAGCTACTCCCACGGTTTCGTGGGTGTGAACGCCGACGGGACAGTATACAGCGGCGGCGCGCACTATTCCCTCGGCTTCGCGCCCGGCTTTGACCTGTAAAATTCGGAATTAAAAAGCTCCCCGGCTCAATGCCGGGGAGCAAGCCACAAGGAGGCGGAGAATGGTTAGACGCAGAAAGTCAAACCTCCCGAAATGGCGGTATGAGTTCGATTGCCGGAAATGCGACAACATTCGAGAGGTACACGACCCGCGCAAGGGCAGAGACGGCGATTACTGCATCCCGTGTATAGAGCGCATGGACAGCCGCCGCCCGAGCCCGATACACGCAGACGAAAAAGAGCGCGTCCTCCGTTGCGAGTGCTTTACGCCTATCCCGGAGGACGAGGAGGAGAAAAAATGAACTTTCCGAAATTATACGAGTGCGACCCGCAGAAAAATACCGAGTGCAACAAGCGAAATTGTGGAAATCCGTGCAGATACACGACGCGAAAAGAGTTTTCCCGTGAGCCGTCCGAGAAAATGACCCCGGAACTCGCGTTTATGGTGCTGGATGCGACTCGCCGTGAACGTTGCGAGGATACGCCGCGCACTCGGGCGGCGTGTAACGTGGCACAAGGAGCCCTCTATCTGCAAATGAAAGCGAGCCCGTACCCCGACGGCGACGAGAACGTTTTAGCTTGTCAGAACTGTAAAAGCGGAGAATATCTCTACAACGAGGACGGCAATCGCAACAGCTTTTGCGGACAATGCGGAAAGGCTATTGATTGGGGCGAGGAGGCGGACAAATGAGCGAGCTACTCGGAAAAGTCGTCGTCGTAACTCAAATGAGAAAAATCCCGGCGGCTTGCCAAATGTGCAAGTATTACGAAAACATGGGCGGGAATAGAGGACGCGGTAGCGACGGCGTTTGCACGGCTCGCGGGACGCTTTACGCGACGCGGGGTATCAGAGTGTCGAAAGAGCGCCTCGATAATTGCCCGCTCCGCATAATTACGGGAGGCAGAGAATGAGACGCAAAAAGAAAAGCCGCCTCGCGGCGGCGGAGTTCCTCGCCGTGCTTATCGTGACGGCGGTCGTTTTCACAAAGGGCTTGAGCGCGGCGCTCGCGTGGCGAGGCTATAAGGCCGTCGGCGGCGAGTTCATGCTCTTGCTCCTACCTATTATATATTATGAGGCAAAGCGGATTATCCTCGATTTCGTGGCGGACTTCGTAGAACTATACCGCCGCGCGGAGGACTGACAATGCAGGACAGAAAAAGAGAAACCGCCGACGCTTTGCAGAACGTCGGCGGGGACTCGTCCCGGAAAAGACGAGCGATTACTCATACCTTTATTATTATAGCACTCTCCGGGACGGTATGCAAGGGCAAAAAATCGAGCGCAAAGCGCGTTTTTACGGGCTCGTATGGAATATTAACAAACCGACCATAGACGAGCTCTCGTCGGAGGGTGTCACATGAAAACAGTTTACAGAGAGAAACGCTATTATTGCGGCGAGTATCTCGACGTATATATCTACCCGACCTATCGGCAAGGCCGGAGCAGAGGCAAGCGGAGCAAGCCGACCTCCGCCGCTCAAGCGAAACTCAATCAGCGGCATAGAGAGGAAAAGCTCGTCCGTCTCCTCCACGCGAACTTTACGCCGGACGACCTCGAAATCCATTTGACCTATCAGCAACAGCCGGAGAGCCCGGAGGAGGCGCAACGACTTTTACGGAATTATATCCGCCGGGTGCAGAGAGCACGGAAAAAACAAGGACTCCCGCCGCTCAAGTACATAGCCGTTACGGAAAAGGGCTCCAAGAATGGGCGCTATCATCATCACGTCACGCTATCCGGCGGAATGGATAGAGACGAGCTCGAAAAGCTATGGGGACTCGGGTACGCGAACTCCCGCCGCTTGCAGTTCACAGAGAGCGGCCTCGCCGGGCTCGGTCATTACATCGTCAAGAGCCCGCTTTACACTCGGGCATGGAACGCCTCGAAAAATCTTATCGACCCGGAGCCGAAAACACGGGACGGGCGTATCTCCGGCAGACGCGCCGAGGAGCTCGCCCGGGACACGACCAACAACGCCGAGTATGAAAAGCTCTATCCGGGCTATTTCCTCGCGGATGCTGGCGCATGGCACAACGACGTAAACGGAGGAAAGTATATCGTCGCCCGCTTTTATCGGCGGGACGGTGTATTTATAAAACCGAAACGGAGGAAACGAAAATGACAGTAAACGAATTTGCGAAAGAAGTCCACGAAAACGCGGTCGCGCATGGATGGTGGGAGACGGCTCGGAGCTTTCCCGAGGTCGCCGCGCTCATTCATTCGGAAGTGTCGGAGGCGCTCGAGGAGTGGCGCGACGGCAATCCGGCTATTTACGGGTGCTGTGGTATCCCGGGCGCGGTGTGCGAGTTCGAGGGCGCTTGCGACAAGGACGAGAAAACCGGCACTTGCAAGCCGGAGGGAGTCGCCGTCGAGCTTTGCGACGCGATTATCCGCATCCTCGATTACCTCGCCTATATGGGCGTGGACGTTGAGGCCGTACTCATGGCAAAGCATGAGTACAACAAGGGACGCGAATACCGCCACGGAGGGAAACGCGCCTAAACCACGATAACGCACGAGGAGGGCGAGCTATGATTAACTATTTCGAGGCGGCGGAGAAAACTCTCCGCGCTCGCGGCTTGCTCGAGACGGCTTTAGGCAATCTCGAGCGGAAAAAGGAGCGCATTTTACGATACGGCGCGCCGTCGGAGTATCCGTCGGCGGATATGTCTAAACCGTACACGGGCGCGAAATCTGTAAACGACGCGCTCGCGGACTGCCTCGAGCTCGCCGAGGTTATGCGGGAAATTCAAGTTACCCGGGATAAGGTCGAGGAAATCGACGACGTGCTCGCGCAGATGGACGAGGACGACGCGCGTATCCTCCGGCTTTGGTACATCGAGCGCAAGAGCAAGGACGAAATCACGGAGGCCGTATGCTATTCGTCCACGTCGAGCCTCTACGACCTCCGTAACAAGGCGCTCGTGCGCTTCGCCCTCCTCTACTTCGGCGCGGGAGCTATGCCGTCTATGTGAGGCGTTTTCTAACTTATTCTCATGTATCGAAAAAAATCCGTATGGAAACTTGCATTTTCCCCGTGCTATCATTGAGGCGTAAAGAGAGGTCGAGGGAAAACCTCGCCGCCGTGCGCCCTACATGGTCGAGCCCTTGCGCTTATGCGTGAGGACGCTTGAGGCCGTGCGGGGCGTTCTCTTTACCCATTCGGAGGCGGAGAGCATGAGAGAGTTTGCAAAAACATTTTACGAGTCTCCGGCATGGAGGCGGACGCGAGCGTATATTCTCAAGCGCGACGCGGGGCTATGCGTCCATTGTGGCGAGCCCGGCGTTATCGTGCATCACAAGATAGAGCTCACGCCGAGGAACATCGACGACCCGGCAATCGCGCTCGGCGAGGATAACCTCGAGACAGTTTGCCGGACGTGTCACGCATTGATACACGAGGGAACGCCGCCGCTTGCCGACGGCCTCCCCTTCGATGCACACGGAACTACTATCACAGCGCCACCTACCCCCCC
>OJLA01001120.1_pt1 | contig 19154 bp, 14 predicted proteins | sample 1596611 | NCBI WGS metagenome assembly OJLA01 (sample SAMEA4350168, study PRJEB24818) | metagenome | biome: human; feature: gut; material: faeces | place: Denmark | collected 2013-09
CAATACCATAAGTGGACCCAACAACAAATTCGCTTTCGCTATTTACTTCGCATCTGTTTCCTAAATCTATTAATTTTATAGCGTTGATATATTCAACACTGGAATCATTCTCCAAAATATCAACATCAATAGCAGATGTTTTGCCATTTATGGTTGTTGCGACAATGGCGGTTTTACCTTCTTTTATTGGTAAATATTCATTGTTGCTAATTTTTTTCAAGTAAGAATCATCATAATCTATTTCTACTTGATTTTCACTAGATTCACCAAGAATGTTATAAGTCGTGAAGAAGGGAATATTAACATTTGTGGTTAATTGATTTGATAATTCATTAAATTTATTGATGAAATTAAATTCAATGCCATCCGGATATTTCCTACCAAAATTAACTTCAACAATTTTTTTGAAATTATGATTTTTAGAAACAATCGTAAATGTACTAGTATAAAGCATTGTGTTTTTATCAAGTGCTTCAATATATATCATTCCATTTTTATCGGTTTTTTCTACTTTAATATTTTTATCAAGAGCAACAAACTCTAAATCTAACTCTTTGGCATCACTAGGGTAAACATCATACTTTACCACATATCTTTGATTAGATAAATACATTTCACGTAAATTAACATTGACATCTTCCAATTTAACAATTTCAATATTACGTTTTTTTCGTACTGCCGCAATTATTTTCCTTTGAATTTTTTTAGAAACCGGCATTGCAAATGTTAAAATAAGAATTGTTAACACTGTCCAACCAAACAATATTACTCCTAGAAGTAATTTCTTATTTTCCATTATTTTCCTTCTTCCTATTATTTCGCATATTCTTTTTAATAAATTTAAAGGTTGCTTTTTCACCTTTTTCTATATACATATCAATTAACATTGAAAGTTTTTCACGTGTGACGCTATGCATAGGTAGTGTATTTCTTTCACGTTCAAAATATTCCTTAATCATAATAGGTTGGAATTTTTCCTTATTATAGGTTTTACTAGCTGCTAATCGGTCACAAAAACTTTCCGCAATATATCGATCAGGCATAATAATAGGTTCATATATTCTTGTATCTTTATTCATGTCAATCCAATATTCAGGATGATGTTTATTTCTACCTTTGTGGTGAAGCCAAGCAAGGCTATAGCCTTTATCTTGTCTTTCAAAATATATTGGGCTTCTGCTTCCTGTACAATACTTAGCACCCGGAATAAATTCCGTAAAACTATATTTTGATAAATCATGAACTAATCCTTGGCGATATAGACCACATCTAAAGCAATACACTAATACTTTATGACGATGTTTTGTAATTGTGATAAAATGTTTTATAAAATGCATAATTTTTGCCTCTACTGCCTTGAATCAGAAACGCAGTTGAAACTTATTTCTTCCTGTTATATGTGAAATAGAAAATAATTGTAAAAATATAAAAAATATTGGATATATTATGAATATTGTAAGACTGACCAACGCCTTAATGCATGTTAAAGAAAATTTCTTGAACAAGCAGAATTTACCGGTACTTTCGGACGTTTCACAGTAGTGACCTATGGTCAACTGAACAAAGATGTCAAATTTGTTTGCATGAGTAAATATTTTGTAGTATCTTTAAAAAATACTATATGTTGTCTCACATATGGTGGGAAGGAAAAGACAGCGCAGAGGAAACTCGGCCACCCGCGGGCTTCTTTACTTCCTTATAAGAGACATACCTTATTTCTTATATTTCTTTTAAGGAGCGAAGAACATGAAAAAAATTCTCGCACTCGCTGCTGTAGCAGCACTCACAGCTGGCGTATCTGCATACGCTGCAAATCCATTCTCTGATGTAACCCCGAACGACTGGGCTTACCAGGCAGTCGTAGACCTCTCCGACCAGGGTGTCGTAGAAGGCTATCCGGATGGCACATTCAAGGGCGAAAGAAACATCACCCGTTATGAAATGGCTCAGATCATCGCTCGTATGCTCGCTAAAGAAGATCAGCTGAACGCTGAACAGAGAGCAACCCTCGACAAACTCGCTGGCGAATATGCTGACGAACTCGCAAACCTGGGCGTTCGCGTTGCTAACCTCGAAAAGAAAGTGGGGAACATTTCTTTCTCCGGCAACGGCTATATGAAATTCTACCAGACCTACAAAACCGTTAAAGATGACGATGGCAAGGTAAAAGAGTATACCGGCAAATCTGATGACAAATACGTTGGCCGTATCCGTATCAACGTAAAGGGTCAGGTCAATGACTCCACCTATGTGAATGGCCTGCTCCGTTCTGATATGAACTTCAAAGACAGCGAAACCAGCAATACCTACATGCAGAGACTCTATGTCCGTCATGCATTCGGCGACAAAGTGGAAGCTACCCTTGGTAAATATGACCAGTTCTTCGGTCAGACCGGCGTATTCTTTGATTCTGAAATCAAAGGTGCTGAACTGGCTTTCCACGCAAACGATGCAGCCAACCTGGCAGTAGGCTATGGCCGCTTTGAAGACTGGAACGGAGACTATGCAGACAACATCACTGATAAACATGAATATGCATATGCACAGTTCTCCGGTGAAGCTGGACGCTTTGCTTATGACGTAGACTATGTCAATGGCACCAGCACCAACAAAGTCAACATCTGGGGTGCAGGCCTCACCGCAGGTCTTGGCGGCGGCTTCGACGTATTCGGCGACTACTATAAGAACACCGATGCCAAAGGTGATCCGGACCTCTGGACTGCAGGCCTTGGCTATGGCAAACAGGACAATGCGAAAGTCGGCTCCTTCCGCATAGCTGCTTCCTATGTAGATGCTGAAAGAAATGCATTCCTCGGCGCTTACACCTACGACGCTTCCCCGCTGGATGCTCTCCTGAACAAAGAAGTAAAAGAAGTTAAATTCTGGCGTGCAGAAGGCGATGTAACCCTCGCTAAGAACGTAAGACTCCACGGCGAATACAGCTTCGACGTGAAGACCAAGGGAACCGATACCGACTACGATGACGTAGCATCCGTATCCCTGAACTATGTATTCTAATCTCTCCTGAGATAAAAAGAAGCTCCTCCCAAGGGGCTTCTTTTTTTTGCGCGTTTCTCTTTATCTCATCTAATGGAACGACGGTAAACGGCAAAAAACTTGCGTCCCCTTTAGGGGAAGAGGGCCACGAAGTGGCGAGGGGGTGCAGGACGCTGCAAGTCGAAATGACACTATGCAGAACTGACCGCCAAACGGCGGCCAAAAACTGCGGCGGAGCCGCTGCCACACCCTTTGAATCTTTCCCTTACGCCCCCTGAGCGAAGCGAACACAACCCTTCTACACAACCTGCGGCGTTAGCCGCGCTCCTTTTTCTTAATTTGCGGAGTCAGCCGCCACCACTGCCCTCGGGCCCCAAAGGGCCCGTCCCCCTTTGGTGCCTGCGGCACCACCTTCCCCCCGCAAGCGGTGGGACAATAAATATAAGAGCTGAATCCCATTTCCTGCATAGAAAACCATTTACTATGCTTATCGATACTCTTGAATATTCTCCCTCGCCATGATATACTATGACTACAGCACCCATGCAGAAGAAAGTGACCATCGAACAGTATGAAAGGTTGTATTTCTTTTCGCAGCTGAAAGAAACATCCCGCTGAACCACCGGATATCGTACAAACTTCAGCGGAGCATCTCATACAGGGGATTATCCCCGCAAGTGATTGAAAGGAAGGTATTATTATGGCAAAAGCAGACATTCAGGAACAGTATGGTCTCTTCATTAATGGCGAATTCGTTCCCGCCTCTGACGGCGCTACCTTTGACGCCCACAATCCGGCAAATGGCGAGCACTTGGCTTATTTCGCAGAAGCAACCAAAGAAGACGTGGACAAAGCAGTGAAAGCGGCAAGAGTAGCCCTTCCCGCCTGGTCCAAGACCTCTCCCATCGAAAGACAGAATATCCTGCTGAAAATTGCAGACATCATCGACGCCAATGCAGACCATCTGGCACTGGTGGAAACACTGGACAACGGCAAGCCGATCCGTGAAACCACAGCAGCAGATATTCCCCTGGGCAGCGACCATTTCCGCTACTTTGCAGGGTGCCTGCGCGCATGGGAAGGCTCTGCCACCATGCTCGACGACAACACCCTCTCCCTCATTCTCCATGAACCGGTAGGTGTGGTAGGCCAGGTCATTCCCTGGAACTTCCCCTTCACCATGGCATGCTGGAAACTGGCTCCCGCCCTGGCAGCAGGAAATACCATCGTCATTAAACCGTCCTCCCATACATCCCTGTCCCTCATGGAACTCGTCCGTCTGATCCAGAGTGTCCTCCCGAAGGGCGTTCTGAACGTTGTCACCGGCAAGGGTTCCAAATCCGGCCAGTGGCTGCTCGATCATCCGGATATCGACAAACTCGCATTCACCGGCTCCACTGAAGTCGGCCGCGGCGTATACCAGGCTGCATGCGACAAGCTGATTCCAGTCACCCTGGAACTCGGCGGCAAATCCGCAAACATCGTATTCGACGACGCTGACCTGAAGCAGGCTGTCGACGGCGCATGCAAAGGCATCCTCTTCAACCAGGGCCAGGTATGCTGCGCAGGCTCCCGCCTCTTCGTTCAGGAAGGCATTTTCGATGAATTCATCAAACATCTGAAAGCAACCTTCGAAGGCGTCAAAGTAGGCGACCCGACCGATCCGACCACCCAGCTGGGCGCTCAGATCTACAAAGCACAGCAGGATAAAGTCCTCAGTTACATCAAGATCGGCCTCGAAGAAGGCGCAACCCTCGTAACCGGCGGCGAACGCTACACCGAAAACGGCTGCGACAAAGGCTTCTTCATGAAACCGACTATCCTGATCGCAGGAAACAATGACTGCCGCGTATGCCAGGAAGAAATCTTTGGACCAGTTGTCGTTGTACAGAAATTCAAGACAGCTGACGAAGTCATTGCTCTGGCAAACGACAGCGTATACGGCCTCGGCGGCGCAGTATTCAGCAAGAACATCGACACCGCTCTGAAAGTAGCACGTGCTGTACGCACCGGACGTATGTGGGTCAACACCTACAACGACCTCCCGGCAGGCGCACCATTCGGCGGCTACAAACAGTCCGGCATCGGCAGAGAAACCCACAAGGTTATGCTCGAACACTACAGCCAGACAAAGAATATCCTGATCAACCTCAGAGAAGGCGTCAGCGGTATGTACGACATTAAATAATCCCTGAACATCAGCGGATCAAATAAAAAAGAAGGATCTTCCCAACCGAAGGTCCTTCTTTTTTGCGTGAGTTTAGCAGAGCGAAAGGCCAAGATAGGCCCTTGACCTTGCCCTGGAAGGGAAGGGCGTATGGTAGGGATAGGATTAAGAAAGGTTTCAAACAAATCAGATTAAAAATCTTTTCTTTATTCCTCTTGAGACCTGCCTCGGAGAGGAAGGATGTCACGGAGTGACAGAAAGGAGTGCAGTTCCTTCGAGCGAAGCGAGGATGTATGGTGTTTTTTCGAACGAAGTGAGGTTTAAGGGTGTTAACCTTGCTCCGAAAGGAGAGGGTGGCGCCGAAGGCGACGAATGAGATGAAGTTCTTACAGCCGCAGGCCGGTTTTATGGTATTTTCCACGAACGAAGTTCGGTTTAAGGGTGTCAGAGCTCGCCCCGTAGGGGGAGCTGGCGCGCATGCGCCTGAGGAGGTTCATCTCCACGAGCGCAGCGAGGTTTTATGGTTTTATCATGTTTTTCCCATTTCCAAAGTCTTATGGTGTTCCAACAAGCGCAGCTTGGTTTGCTTGTCTCCCTCCCCGGGTAGCAGAACCAATTTTGCGGCACTATAAATTGTATAAAACCATTCCCATTCAGGTTGAAAAAATGTCATATATGGTATAATAGAAAGGACATCAGATGGATAGATGTCTCGCGTAATAAGGAAATCCGCATATAAAAGAACCCATATTATATTTATTTCCTTTACATTCATCAGCAAGGAGGCAGATGGAGTGGAAACGAAACGTGATTTTATTTGGAAAATGGGCGGACAGCAGGGTCAGGGCGTAGAATCCTGCGGCGAAATTCTCGGACGCGTACTGGCACAGGAAGGGTATTCCCTTTTCAGCCAGCGTCTCTTCGCATCCCGCATTAAGGGCGGTCATACAACGATTGCCCTGCGTATCGCAACGAAAGAAGTCGCTACGATCGGTGAGCATGTAGACTGCCTGGTAGCCCTGGACCAGGAGACTATCGACCTTCACGGTCATGAAGTTCCGAAGGGCGGCGTTATCATCGCTGATGACGCATTCCACCCGAAATTTGACGCACATTCCGGATGTATTTTCCTGGCGCTTCCAATCACGGAGCTGGCAAGAAAGTACGGCAGCATGCAGATGAAGAACATCGCTGCACTGGGCATGAGCGCAGGCGTTCTGGGATTCCCGGAAGACCCGTTCTATGGTTTCATCGCTGAACGCTTCGGCAAGAAGGGCGAAGAAATCGTTTCCAAGAACAAACAGATTTTCAAGGACGGCTATGATGTAGCTATCGAGAAGCTGCAGGGCGTATCTCTGGGTGCACTGGCAACTCCTCCGAAGAAAGATCAGCTGTACCTGCTTGGCAATGAAGCAGCAGCCCTCGGCGCTATTTCCGCAGGTGCCCGCTTCATGGCATCTTACCCGATTACCCCGGCTTCTGAAATCATGGAATACATGATCAAAGTCGTACACAAGATCAACGGTACGGTCGTACAGACGGAAGACGAATTGTCCTCCTGCATGATGGCTATGGGCGCAGGTTATGCCGGCGTTCGTGCTTTCACCGCTACTTCCGGCCCAGGGCTTTCCCTCATGGCTGAATCCATTTCCATGGCAACCATCGCAGAAATCCCGGTCGTCATCATTGACGTTATGCGTGCAGGCCCGTCCACGGGCATGGCTACGAAGGTAGAACAGAGCGATATCCGCTATGCGATTGCTTCCGGCCATGGCGATGCTGAAAAGATCGTCCTCGCTGCATCTTCTATCGAAGACTGCTACTACATTACCCAGGAAGCTTTCAACCTGGCTGAAGAATTCCAGACTCCGGTCATTCTCCTTTCCGATCTGCAGTTTGGTATGTGCAAACAGTCCGTACCGGCTTTCGATCCGAACCGCATCGCTATCAAACGCGGCAAGCTCGTTACCGAAGGTCTGCCGGAACTTGATACGGCAAAGAAAGCATACTTCCATCGTTTCGAAGATGTCGAAGACGGCATTTCCCCGAGAACGATTCCTGGCGTAAAGAACGGCATGTTCCTCTCCACCGGCCTCGAACACAATGTATTCGGCAAACCGGCTGAAGGTCAGGCTGACCGCGTCATGGAAATGAACAAACGTCACAGGAAATTCGCTGGTGTGGCTAAAGCTATCCAGCCATTCACCGTGGCTCATGAAGATACCGACTGCGATCTGCTCCTGATCGGCGTCACCTCCACAAACGGCGCAATCGAAGAAGCTCGTGAAGAACTGGAAGCTCAGGGCAAGAAGGTCAACCACCTCCAGCTCAGACTTCTCTCTCCATTCCCGACCGAAGCGCTCGCTCCTTACATCAATGGCGCAAAGAAGGTCCTCATCGTAGAAGAAGACCTCACCGCACAGCTGCATGAACTTTTCGCCATCAATTTCGCCTGCCACGACAAGCTCCTGTCCCTCCTGCAGTATGACGGAACTCCGTTCCTGGCATCCACGATTGTAAAGAAAGCTGAGGAGGTATACTGATATGGCTTCACCGAGAGATTATAAAAATACAATCGTACCGAACTGGTGCCCCGGCTGCGGCGACTATGGCATTCAGAACGCCATCTCCGCTGTATGCGCCAAGAAGGGCTGGGCCAATGAGGATATCACACTGATTTCCGGCATCGGCTGCTCCTCCCGTATCGGCGGCTATCAGTACTGCTATGGCGCCCACACGACGCATGGCAGAGCTCTTCCTTTCGCACAGGGCATCAAATGTGCTAACAAGGATCAGCACATGATCGTCTGCTCCGGCGACGGCGACTCCTACGCCATCGGCCTGGGCCATGCTATGCATGCGATAAAGAGAAATATGGACATCACATACCTCGTATTCGATAACCAGGTATACGGCCTGACAAAGGGCCAGACGTCTCCGGCTTCCGATAAGGGCTTCGTCACCAAGACAACCCCGGACGGCAACCCGCTGACTCCGCTCGATGCTCCGGCTATGGCACTGGCTGCCGGCGCTACCTTCGTAGCACAGGCTTATGCTATCGACAGCAAGACCATGATCAACGTCATCGAAAGAGCTGTCGACCATAAAGGTTTCTCCTATGTCAACATCTTCACACCATGCGTTACATTCAACCACCTGAACACCGTTCAGTGGTACAATGAACACCTGGTCAAGATGGAAGACGTAGCACCGGATCATGATCCGTCCAGCAAAGCAGCTGCATACAGACTGCTCGGCGAAACGAACAGCCTCGTGACCGGCGTCATCTACGAAGAAAAGGACTCCGTTGCTTTCGGCGACATCGTACCGTCCAAGGACGTACGCCTGATCGACCACGTAGAAAAACCATCTGCAGAACTCTTCGAAGACCTCTGCAAGGAATTCAGATAATAAAAAGACCTGCATGAGCAGGCTGCAAGCGATTTGCTTTTGACTTTTTCTGCAAAGCCAATTTCATCACGGTATAAGAATCACTGGCGATTCGGCGGCTGGGGGAACCCCTCAGCCGCCTTGCCAATGCATTTTTTCTGGCAGGAGCGGTCAATCCGGAAAAGGCGGGAGCGATACTTTCAAGAAGAAAAGGAGCGGAACAAATGGCATCAGATAGAATGATGGAATATTACTACTCGATGGGGCAGGACTGCCTCCATACCGGCAGTATCGATGATGCTGTCACCTACTTTAGGAAAGCCGCCAATCTCGGAGCCAGAGAAGCGGCCGAGGAAATCTGCCAGATCGGTGAAAAGCTGGAAAAGGGAGAAGGCGTCTCCAAGGACGAAGTGAAAGCGGAAAATTGCTGGAAGATCGCGTCCAGTTACGATATTTCCCGTGCCAACCTTCTTCTGGGCAGAATGTACATGAAGGGCATCAATGGCGGAAAGCCGAACCCGAGAAAGGCAAGACGCTCCCTTGAACGCGCAAGCGACGACGGAAGCGCCGAAGCTGCATCCCTTCTGGGAAAACTCTACGACGAAGGCATGCTTGGCCGTGTCAGTCCTGAAAAGGCATTCCAGTACTACCTCCTGGCAGCCGAAAGGGGCGACACCGCCGCCATGCTGATGACCGGTCTCTTCTATGCGCAGGGAACCAGTGTCCGCAAGGACCTGGCTGCTGCGGAAATGTGGATCAGGAAGGGCCGCGAAATGGGCGACCCTGACGGCGATGCCACACTTCGCGTATTCCTCGCCGTATCCTGCGCTGAATACGTCACCGGACAGGCCGGCGTAGTCGATGAGGAAAAGGCGAAAGCCATGGCAAAGGAAGCCGAAGAACTCGGCGACAAGGACGTCTACTACCGCCTGGGCGATGCCTATACCAGAACAGGCAAGCATCAGGAAGAAGCGTATGCATGCTATGAGAAAGCAGCAAAAAACGGAATCATTGCTGCGTATTCCGCAATGGGGCTTTGCCTTGAAGCCGGCATTGGCGTAAAATCAGACATTGCAAAAGCTGTTTCCTGGTACAAGAAAGCCGCTGAAGAAGGCGATGCCTTCGGAATGGCCCACTACGGCTATGCACTCTCCGCCGGTGAAGGCTGCGAAAAAGATGAGAAAGAGGCCATGGCCTGGCTTATCAAAGCTGCCATGAAAGGCGACGAAGGCGCTATCCGCGTCCTCCGCGAAGACTATCAGTACGAACTGCAGTAAGCAGAACGGAAGACAGAGGATGCGGAGGGAAAATCCTTCTGCATCCTCTTTTTTCATTTCAAGGTATTCCGTAAAGAAGAAATCCGCGTTCCCAGCGCGGTTTTTTTCTAACAAATTTCATTGAGTGCATGTAAAAGCACAAGAAAAAACTTGAAAAAACGGAAAAAGACCTTATAATATGAGATGTATAGCATACTATATAATTTAAAACCCAAAACATACAGATAGTTTGCTGAATTTTTGAGAAACCCTGATTAACAAGAAACAAGGAGCCGCTATGGGAAGCTTTGAAGAAATTTTAGTGAAAAAGCATTTAAAAAGGACGAAAGCACGCGTAATGATTCTGAAAGTGCTAGAAAAGAGCCTGCCTTTGACAGCAGGAGAAGTATATGAAGCCGTTCGTGGAAAGGACATGCGTCTGTCCCTGTCCACCGTGTACAGAAACTGTGAAGCTCTTGCTGAAAACGGCTTACTGCTTCGTTCCACCATGCTGGCTGATGGCTTGATCCGCTACGAATACGCGCACGGAACTCCTTCCCATCATGCGGTCTGCCTCTCCTGTCACAGGATTTTCCCGGTAGACGTAGGACTGCAGTCCGACTACGCAGAAGTCCTCGACGAAGAATATGGCTTCGAAGCAGCAGAACCAAGAGTAGAAATCTACGGCTACTGCCGCGACTGCCGTGCTACAGGAAAAGACAGAGCATTCAAAGAAAAACTCAGAAGCGCAAACGCTTAACAAACAGAGACCGGAGAAATCCGGTCTCTGTTTGTTGCGAAAATGCGGGAATAAGAAGATAGTGATAATGCGGCGTAAAATAAGATACGCATTTAAATCACCGTTGATAATATCAGTACATGCCGGCACGGAAGGTTTTGACCTGCCCCGTCGGGGAAGGCTGCCGCGAATGCGGCAGAAAGGGGTGTAGTATTCATTGGTTTTTATAAAAAGGTTCCGCGAGCGGAGCGAGGTCGTATGGTTTTAATTATTTTCCTCAAGCGCAGCTTGGTTTGCCTGTTTTCTATTTGCGAAGCAAGGAAATGGTGTTGACCTTCCCAGACGGGGAAGGTGCCCGGCCTGGTTTCTGATGCCGGGCGGATAGGGTTGATTATTTATTGAACTTTCTAATCTAAAAAGGTTCCACGAGCGAAGCGAGGTTTTGTGGTTTTCCTTTTCCTCAAGGCAAAGCCTTGGTTTAAGGGTGTTTGACCTTGCCTCGTAGAGGAAGGTGGCGCCGAAGGCGACGAAAACATCATTTCCGACAGCCGTCAGGCTGGTTGTATGGTTTTAATCTTTTCTCTTTTCCCTCGTCCTCCGGTTTTAATCTTTTAATTGTTTCACCTTTTCCTATTTGTATGGTTTTAATTCCCCCATTTCTATCTTTTTTCTCTCTCATCCACAAACTCCCTCTTGCCAATTTTTAAAATATTTTTTAAAATAGATAACAATACTAACTGATAATTGCATGCTGCTTGGCAGAGCGAGGCAGGGCTTGGCCCGGGTCTCAGGCGAACTCCGTATACTAGACGGAGTTTTTTCTTTGGCAGCAGGAAGGGGAGTTTGATGAATTCTTTGACGTTTCTGACGATTTTTCTGGGAGTGATGTCTGCAATGGCGCCGCTGTCTACGGATATGTACCTGCCGTCGCTTCCGGAGTTGTCCTCTTATTTTTCCATTTCCACATCGATGACGCAGATGACTTTGACGATGACGATGATCGGCATGGCGCTGGGGCAGATTTTTGGCGGGCCGGTCAGTGACCGCATGGGGCGCAAGGTGCCTCTTTTTATCGGGATGGGCGGTTTCACGATTGCATCGGCTGTCTGCGCTGTCTGCACGAATATTTATGTATTCCTTGTTTTCCGTTTCATCATGGGACTTTCAGGGGCGTTCGGCATCGTCATCTCCCGTGCCATTGCAAGGGACGTGTGCGAAGGGCCGGAGCTTATGCGCTTCATGGCGATCCTCATGATGGTAAATGGTCTTGCTCCGATCGCGGCGCCTGTTCTTGGCGGGCAGATTCTTCTCTTCACGTCCTGGCACGGCATTTTCTTTGTGCTGACGGCTGTCGGTATCATCCAGATCATGGCGACGATGGCGTACAAGGAAACGCTGAAGAAGACGGACCGCGTGCGCCGTTTCTCTGACGGGTTCAGGGCGTTCGGCACATTGGTGAAGAATCGTTATTTCTTTGGCCACTGCCTGGTACAGTGCTTTGTATTCGGCGCTTTCTTCTCCTATATCGCAGGTTCTTCCTTCCTTTTCCAGAACATCTACCATGTCACCCCGCAGCAGTACAGCTATATTTTCGGCGGCATCGGCGTGGGACTTATGCTGGTCGGTGCGCTGCCGGCAAGACTGGCAGGAACGGTGCGCGAGGTGGTCATGCTGAAGTATTCCATTCTGATTCCTCTCATCGCTTCCTTCTTCCTTTTGGCAGGCATCATTGTGAAGGCGCCGATCTGGTACACGATTCCCGTCCTTTTCGTGACAATCGTCCCGCTTTCTGTCATGGGCGCGGCTTCCGTATCGCTGGCACTTTCGCGCTGCGGTGAAAATGCAGGGAGCGGCTCGGCTCTGATCGGTTTCTTCTCCATGATTCTTGGCGGCGTCATGATGCCGGTCGTCGGCATTGCAGGGGACCAGACGGCGCTTCCGATGGGAATCATCATGGTCGTCTGCTATGTGCTGGCTGTCATCATGTTCTACACAAGGATTGCCCCGGCTCATGCAAAAGAAATGAAGTAGGAATATTTTCTGTAATTTCATGCATTTTGATGGAAAATCAAAAACGGAAAGAAAAATTTAAAATCAAACGCATCTAAAATTTTCATTTAAAAAAGATACAGGCTGATAAAAATATTTTTTCAGTCCTGTATCTTTTTTTCTCTTTTCATAGTATTCTATGAGCTATCTATCATTTTATCCGAATTTATCGGTAAAAATGTATGAATTATAAACACGTGTATGATTTTCTTCCGTTGTTCTTATGTGCAAAAAGTGTTAAAATATAATCGAACAAATCAATCGTATGATTATAAACATTAATCATTATTTCGTATAGGGAATTCTTTTTCACCACCCGCAGTTGGGAGCGGGGCAAAAAGACTCCGGAAGAGTCCAGGAGGTTATTCCATGAAACCTGTTATCCATGTCGGTATCGACGTAGGTTCGACTACGGTCAAAGTCGTGGCCCTGTCGCCATACCTGAAACTGCTTTTCGGACGGTACCAGCGTCATATGTCCGATATCAGAAGCGCGACGATTTCCCTTTTGAAGGAACTTCAGAAGGATTATTCGGGTTACCGTATCACCGCGTCCATTTCCGGAAGCGGCGGCATGGGACTTGCAAAGATGATGGGACTGCCTTTCTGTCAGGAAATCCTGGCGGAAACGAAGGCAATCCGCACGTTCAATCCGGATACGGATGTCATCATCGAGCTGGGCGGCGAAGATGAGAAGATCACGTACCTGAGAAATGGTGTCGATCAGCGTATGAATGGCGCATGCGCAGGCGGCACGGGCGCATTCATCGACCGTATGGCATCTCTTCTTTCTGTCGATGCAGCAGGCCTTGGAAAGATGGCCGAGAAGGCGAAGGAAATCGACCCGGTCGCTTCAAGCTGCGTCGTTTTCGCTAAGACATATAGCCAGGCGCTCTTGAATGAAGGCGTCTCCCATGAAGACATTGCACTGTCCGTTTTCCAGTCCGTCGTCAATCAGACGATTTCCGGCCTGACCTGCGGACGCCCGATCCACGGCAAGGTAGCATTCCTTGGTGGTCCTTTGACGTTCCAGCCGATCCTTCGCGAACGTTTCCAGAAGACTCTGGATATCAAGGATGAGGATATGATCGTTCCGGAACACGGCGAACTGTATGTCGCTATCGGCGCTGCTGTTTCTGCCTGCCACGACAAGCCGCTCGATCTTGACAGCTGGCTGACGAAGGTGGAGAACTCGGAGGAATCCGATCTGGGCAATGCCAAGACGCTCCCGCCGCTTTTTGCAACGGAAGAAGATTACAAGGAATTCAAGGAACGCCATGCTCGTTTCCATGCGCCAAGAGCCGATATTTCCAAGGCAAAAGGCCCGGTATGGCTCGGCATCGACGCTGGTTCCACAACGATCAAGGCTGTCCTTCTCGACAGGGAAGGCAATATCCTTTATGAATACTATGCAGGAAATAAGGGTACTCCGCTGAACGGTGCCAGGAAGATCCTGACGGACCTCTATGACAAGCTCCCGAAGGAAGCCGTCATCTGCGGCGCGGGTGTCACCGGCTACGGCGAAGAGCTGATCAAGAGAGCGCTCGAAGCGGATGTAGGCGAAGTCGAAACGATGGCGCACTACAGAGGCGCCAAGCACTTCCTGCCGGATGTTTCCACGATTCTGGATATCGGCGGCCAGGATATGAAGTGCTGCCGCATCAAGGACGGCGCTGTCGACGACATTCTTCTGAATGAAGCATGCTCTTCCGGCTGCGGTTCCTTCCTCGATACATTTGCACAGTCCCTTGGCATGGACGTCAAGGAATTTGCACGCATCGCTCTGACAGCCAGGCACCCGGTCGACCTGGGCTCCCGCTGCACGGTCTTCATGAACTCCCGTGTCCGTGAAGCGCAGAAGAACGGTGTATCGGTCGCAGACATTTCTGCCGGCCTTTCCTATTCTGTCATCAAGAATGCGCTGTACAAAGTCATCCGCCTGCGTACTGCGGCTGATCTTGGCAATAAGGTCGTCGTCCAGGGCGGTACGTTCTATAATGATGCCGTCCTCCGCGCACTGGAACTGCTCCTCGGCTGCCATGTCATCCGTCCGGATGTCGCAGGGCTGATGGGCGCTTACGGTATTGCGCTGATTACGAAAGATAAATGTCCGGAAGGCCATGTGACCTCGCTCGTCACCCCTGAAAAGCTGAAGAGCCTGTCACTCACGAATGAAATGAAACGCTGCCCGGGCTGCGGCAACCACTGCATGGTTACGATTACCCGCTTCAGCGACGGACGTGCCTTCGTTTCCGGCAACCGCTGCGAGAGAGGCACCGCTATCATGCTGACCGGCAAGAGCGCACCACATTCCACGCTCCCGAATATTTACCGCTGGAAGTACGACGAGATCTGGCACAGGAAGTCCCTGACACCGGGCCAGGCCAAGAGAGGCACCGTCGGCATTCCGCGTACAATGAACATGTACGAAGATTTCCCGTACTGGCATGCTTTCTTCACGAAGCTCGGCTACCGTGTCGTCACATCCAGCGAACAGCTGCGTGACATCCCGACCGAAGCGATGGAAACGATTCCTTCGTATTCCGAATGCTTCCCGGCCAAGCTTGCCCATGCGCATGTCTATGACCTTGCCAAGCACCATCCGGATTTCATCTGGTACCCGTGCATCGACAAGGGTCCGGACGAAGGCAGCACGAACAGCTACAACTGCCCGATGGTCGCTTCGTATCCGGAAAACATCCAGGCCAATATGGACGAAGTCCTCTCCAAATATAAGACTACATTCTACCATCCGTTCCTTCCGCTCCATGCGCCCAAGCAGCTCTACGGCCGCCTGAAAGAATTCTTCAAGCCGATGGGCATTTCCGGCGATGAACTCAAAGCTGCCATGAATGCAGGCGAAATGGCGGAAGAGGCATACAGGAAATCGCTCCGCGATGAGACAGAACGCATCCTGAAGGAAATCCATGACAAGCACCTGATCGGCATCGTGCTGGCAGGCCGTCCGTACCATGTCGACCCGACGGTCAACCATTCGATTCCTGACCTCATCAACCAGCTGGGCATGGCTGTCCTTTCCGAAGACGGCGTATCCATGGTGGGCGGCGAATTCCCGAATCTGCGTGTCATGAACCAGTGGACCTGGCACAGCCGTCTGTACAAGGCAGCTGAATACGTCACACGCCATCCGGATCTTGAGCTCGTCGAACTGAACTCCTTCGGCTGCGGCCTTGATGCCGTCGTTACCGATCAGGTACAGGAAATCATGAGCAAGAGAGACCGTCTCTACACCTGCCTCAAGATCGACCAGAGCTTGAACCTCGGCGCTGTCCGTATCCGTCTCCGTTCGCTGAAGGCCGCTATCCAGGAAAGAATCCAAGACAGCGATCATGTGCCGGAAATCCATTATGCGAAGGCTGAGTTTACCGAGGAAATGAAGAACGACAAGGATTACACGATCCTCGTTCCTGAAATGTCCCCGATCCACTTCCCGATCATCCAGGCTGCTGCAAGGGCTGCCGGCTATAATGTCAAAGTCCTTTCCCCGGTCCGCGCGGATATCGATGAAGGGCTGGCTTCGGTCAACAATGATGCCTGCTACCCGGCCATCATCACGATCGGCTCCCTCATGCGCGCACTGAAATCGGGCGAATATGACCTGAACCGCACCGCGCTCATGATGTCCCAGACGGGCGGCATGTGCCGTGCTTCGAACTATATCGGATTCATCCACAAGGCGCTTGATGAAGCAGGCCTGTCCCAGATTCCGGTCATTTCCCTGAACACACAGGGCTTTGAACCGCAGCCTGGCTTCAAGTTCTCGCTGTCCCTGGCAACGAACCTTGTACAGGCAGTCATTTACGGCGATGCCCTGCAGCAGTGCCTCTACCGCACACGTCCGTATGAACTGACACCGGGCAGCGCGGAAATCCTCTGCCGCGACTGGCAGAACCGCTGCTGCGAATCCATCCTCAAGGGTGAATCCTTCCGCAAGTACAAGAAAAACCTTGCCAATATCATCAAGGACTTCGACCGCCTGCCGCTCAACGACAGCCCGCGCCGTCCGAGAATCGGCATCGTCGGTGAAATTTACGTCAAGTTCAGCCCGATCGCATCCAACGATATCGTCCATGCAATCGAAGCGAACGGCGGGGAAGCCGAAACGAGCGGCATGCTTGACTTCTTCCTCTACGGTTCCCTCGACAGCCATTTCCAGAGAAAGTTCATGGACGGCTCCATGAGGGAAGACCTGAAGGATACCTTCTCCCGCTACGTCCTGGAATGGTACAGAAAGCCGCTGGAAAAGGCAGTGAAGAATTCCAAACGCTTCCATGAAATCACAAGCATCGAGAAGATGGCCAAGAGAGCATCCCAGTACCTGTCGCTTGGCAACCGCGCCGGCGAAGGCTGGTTCCTCACCGCCGACATGATCGATCTTCTGTATCATGAATGCCGCGGCGTCGTCTGCCTGCAGCCATTTGCCTGCCTGCCGAACCATATCACCGGTGAAGGCATGGTCCACAAACTGCACTCCGCGTATCCGGAAGCCGTATTCCTGGCTCTCGACTGCGATGCCAGTGCCAGTGAAGTCAACCAGGCAAACCGCTTGAAACTGATGATGAGCGCCCTGACCGAGAAGAGCGAATCCAAGGATGATCTCTCCTTCGTCAGAAAGACCGTAAGTTTGAGAAAAGGAACTGCATTATGAGTGATAGAAAACTGACTGGAAAAGGAGAAAAAGTCCGCGAGAAGATGATCGCCGCTACAGTGAAGATTCTTCAGCAGGAAGGCTTCAAGAAGGCGACCGTCCGCTCGATCGCCAAAGAGGCAGACGTCAATATCGCTTCGGTCCGTTATTACTTCGGGTCGAAGGAAGAGTTGATCGGCTGCGCTTTGGAATACATGATGGGCAATCTGGAAAATATCGTCGCATACCTGGACGATACGAGGCTCTCGGCGAAGGAAAGGCTGAAGAAGTACATCATCGCCTATTTCCATCTCGCCCGCCAGCACCCGGCACTTTTCCGCTCCATCTCCAATCCTTCCAGCGACGATGCCAAGGATACGTACTTCATTTACTTGTCACTTCTGCACAGCCAGTGCTGGAGCAAGGTCATCCGGAATATCGCTGAGATTACCGGATACACCGATCCCGCTGATCTGGATCTCAAAGCCATGCAGATTTTCTCCGCCGTTGAATTCCCGATCATTCTGGAAAGCAACAAGGCCGATTCCTTCATCTCCAACTACACCGACTCCGATACGCTGAGCCGCTATGTAGACATCCTTCTGGACAATGCAGAAGAGAAGAACGAGAAGAAAGAATACTTGAAAGAAATCATGCACGGTGTAAAATAAAAACAGAAAACCATAAAAAGAGACTCCCGGTACAAAGCCGGGAGCCCTTTTATTCCCTGAAAGGAGAGCCATGGACTCTTACAATTACTACTTCTTCGACCTGGACGGAACGATTTCCGAATCCGCTCCGGGCATCGTCAAAGCCGTAAAGTACGGCCTCGATCAGGCAGGCATTCATGAAGAAGATGCAGAAAAGCTCCACAGCTTCATCGGCCCGCCTCTCAATGTGCAGATGAAAAAACTCTACGGCATGACCGACGAGCAGATCGTCACCGCCGTCACTGCCTTTAGGAAACTGTATGAAGACGAAGGCGGACTCTATGACTGCGAAGCCTATGACGGCATCGGAGACCTTCTCTATGATCTCAAGAAGGAAGGAAAAGTCCTCGCCGTCGCATCGAGCAAGCCGGAACCCTTCGTAAGAAAAATCATCGACCGCTTCGGCTTCACCGACGCCTTCGACGTCATCTGCGGAAGCGGCATCGGCGACGAACTCACCAAGAAAGCCAGCCGCGGCCAGAAAGCAGAAATCATCCACAAAGCCATGGGCCAGCTTTCCGGTAATGGAAATGCAGAAAGTCTGGCGGGCAGGACCGTCATGATTGGCGACACAAACTACGACATCCTGGGCGCCAAAGCCAACAGCCTCCCCAGCGTAGGCGTCGCTTACGGATACGGCAGCAGACAGGAACTCGAAGAAGCCGGCGCAGAAAAAGTAGCCGACACAGTAGAAGACCTGAGAAAACTCCTCCTTCGCGGAGAGAGATAAAGGAATCAGGAAACTGTGTGATGTCCCCAGATGGCGAAATACTCGCCTTCCCAGACGGGGAAGGTGCCCGAAGGGCGGATAGGGTTGATTACCTCAGCCGAAGGCTGGTTGTTTGGTTTTGCTCCATCAATCGTTTATGCGCTAAGTTTGCCTGTTCCCCAATCCCATATCCCCACACAAAAAAGGGGCTGTGACAAAATGTGTAATCATTTTGCCACAGCCCCTTTTTCTATTGGAATATTCCATTAGAGGATTATCCAACATGTGTATTTATTGGTTCTGTCTGAAAACTACAAAACCTCGCTTCACTCGAGAACTACTGTATTCCCCGGCTTCGCCGGGACCTTGGTATGATTCAACAAGAAAGACAGAATAATATCATAAATATATTAGGAGGTCATTCTTATGCCATGTAAAACCAAAGCGTCCCCGGAGGAAATGTTAGACCAGATTGCTTCATATCTCTATC
>OJLA01001122.1_pt1 | contig 19142 bp, 15 predicted proteins | sample 1596611 | NCBI WGS metagenome assembly OJLA01 (sample SAMEA4350168, study PRJEB24818) | metagenome | biome: human; feature: gut; material: faeces | place: Denmark | collected 2013-09
TTTTTCATCTTTTATTATTTCTTTTTTTGCAACCGTTGCTTTTTTAGGTTTATTTTTATTACTCTTTTTATTACTCATAGCAATACCTCGCTTATTAATTATACCAAAGTGTTTAAAATTATTCAATTTAATGCGATATATTTAAAATAAAAAGAACATCCTAGACATTCTATCCAAGATGTTCTAAATTATTACAATTCTTCTTTTTTTGTTTTCTCTTTTATTTTTTCATATTGATCAGATTTTTCTCTTGCAAAGTTTATATTCATTCCTAGTACAAAAATATAGGAGATTAAATATAGATAAAGCATTAATGAAAGAAGGGATGAGATTCCCCCAAAATATGTTTCATATGTTGAAAAATATTCAATATAAAATGAATATACCCATGTTACTACTACTAAAAGTACTGATGAAAAAACTGCTCCATAACTTGTTTTCCCCTTTAATTTTGCACTTAATGAATATCTATAAAGTATTTTTATAAAGATAAAGACAAGTAAAAATGTTACTGGGTATTTAAAAAATTTATACAAAGTGAAATACAAGTTTGTTGCAACATCTGTTTTGGTAATCATTCCTATAAAATTTAACACTTTTGTACTTATTACTGGCACTAGTAAAAGTAGTGTAAATAATATTATTAAAACTATTAGTAAAATAACTGATTTTATTTTATTTTTTATGATACTTGTGTTTTTTACATTATATACAGAATTTGACGTTACAATCATCGAATATGTTCCTTTAGATGCAAGAGTTAGTGATACAAATAGTAAAGCACCAATTCCTATTGCAGAAGAACTTTCTCCTTGCATTGACATTATAAGGTTAGCAATATTAGATGGAAAGTTTGAAATTAATGCGTCATATAAACTGGAGGAACCAACATCAATATTTGATACTACAATACCTAAAATTGTAAGTAAAGGAATTAACATCATAATAAAGAAAAAGGCAAGATTCCCTGGCAAAACTTCCATCTCTGGCCTTTTAATACTTATATATAAATAATGTAGAAATCTTTTCACTTTTTCTTTCATTTTTATCGATATTCCTCTTTGTCTTTTCTCATTTCAATAGTTGCTTCGTTAATAGCATCATCTATTGTTTTAATTTCATCTAAAATCATACTATAACCTAAAGCAGCTCCAAAACCATATGGAAGGGATTTAAATTCTTTAGCAAGTTTCTTAGTGTAAGTTGATATTTGTTGTTCACTATATCCAACTAAGTAAATTAAGAACTCATTACCATCACTTCTTATAATCTCACTATTTTCAAGTTGAGTATTAATTAAAGTACTAGCTGTTTCAATAATTAATTTATCTCCTTGTTCATGACCATAATTATCATTAACGTATTTGATATTATTTAAGTCAATTATTATAATTGCTTGAGGATATTTTTGAGATTCATTCCAAATCTTAATATTGTGATTTAGGTAGTTTCTGTTTTTCAAAGAAGTTAAGATATCTGTATATTTTCTTCTTTCTTCTTTCTTTATTGTTTTAACTTTCTTTGTTCTACTAAATAACAAGTACATTATTGCTACAATAATTAAAGGAATCAATACAATAGCTAGAAGAATAATATATAACTCTTCAAATGAACTTTTTTCAAGAGTAGATATATTTAAATTATTTAATCCACTGTTTCTATAATTATAATATGAGTTTGTTCCAATTATATAATTAAATACTTCATAGAATACATTATTTTTCTCATCACTATTAACCATAAATTTATAGTCATTAGTTATTGTTGATTCGAATAACACTTCGTAATCTTTAAATTTATCATTTCTATAGTATTCGTATACTTCTTTATCTACAACAATTAATATACCATCATTATTATCTAAAAGATCATCTGTATCTTTTTTAGGAATTAGTTGTGCTTTACTATTATCTTTGAAGTAATTATATATTGAGTTATTATCTATTATAGCTACTTTTTTGTTTTTCATTCCTTCAAAACTTGTTATTACGTAACTATCAGATACATCTCCTAAAACTACATACTTTTCAATAAATGGTGATATTGTTGCTTTAAATTTACTATTGTCATAATCAAAGTAATTAAAGTAAATATCTATTTCACCTTTATCAGCAGCTTTTTTTAAATCTTCAATTGAATCATATTCAATATATTCAATGAAATCACTATCAGAGTTTGTAAGACGAATCATTCTGTTAAGATATTCTGCTGCTATTCCATTTAACTCGTCGCCATCTTCTTTTTCATATGGAACATTTTCTACATATCCATATTTATATGTTCTTGTTAAAAATTCTGTTTTAACTTTATCATTTATATCTGTTTTAGAAATATAATAATCAAGTAATGTTTTGTTGTAAGTTGTAATGTAATATTTTTCTTTCCATGATTCAAAATATTTTCTTACAATTGTATTCATTTGCTCGTTGTTCTTATCATCTGCAAGTGTAAGAACAATTCTTTTATTTAATTCAGTAAATACATATTTTATTTTATAGTTACTATTATTTAATGTTTTGTCTAGATACATTGTATTAGGAATAATAATCATATCAGTTGTTTTATTTTCATACTCTTTAAATAGTGTTTCTGAATCAGCATATGTTTTATACTTTAGTCCTGCATATGATTTTAAATAATAATATATTTCATCTGAGTCTTTTTCTAATATTCCGATTGTCTTACTACCTATTTCTTTTAATGAATCAAGTCTTCCATCTTCTCTTCCGTATAACGCATAAACGTCTTCTTGAAGTAGTAGGTCATTATCTTTTAAAACTTCTCCACTGTTTACCACTCTAAATCTATATCCGGTAGAGTCTACTTTATCCTCTTTTGAATAAGGGATTATGTTGAATTCAAAACCAGTTTCTTTACTGAAACTTTTTATAAATTCTCTAAATACTCCACCTTCTCCAAAAATAGGATAATTGTTCATTATGTTAAAATCAATTATAGTAGAGGAATTTTCTTCAATCCATTTGTTTTCAGATACTGTAAAAGAATTTTCATCTTCTCTATTGTAATAATAATAAAGTCCTACAAATACAATTAATGCAACTAAAATAGGCATTAAAACTATCCATTTTTTCTTAAGTTTCATTTTTATTCACCTACTTACCAAACATAACTATTTGTTCCATATTTTTTATACCCAATAGCTGGGAAATCTTGACTAGTTACTGAGTTTACTGTCGTTTTAATTGTGTCTGTATCATTTGTAGCTTTTTTCTTAGTTATTTTTATACTACAAGTGCTTTCTCCTAGTTTATCTTTAGTAAATCCATAAATAATGTATTCTCCATCATCTTTAATTTCAAATGTTTGTTTCTTGTTATACTCTTTTGTTTTAGTATTAGAAATACCATATTCAACACCTTGATTTTTAGATAAATCTGATGCGTATTTAACTGTTACATTTTCGACAAAGTTTCCTTCTTCATCAACTCTACCAGTTGCTTCAAGAGTACAGTTATAATATTTATTTAAGTATACTGTTACATCATAGAAATCTTTTTGCTCTTTAGTTAGTTGTTCATCTATATATTTAACTAAAGCTTTAGAATCAGCAAGTTTAGCATTATCTGCAACTGTTATAACAACTTTAAATATTTTACCACTTAAATATGGTTCAGTTACTTTTACAACGAATGGTTCTTTTTCAATATTTTCTTTTATTGTTTTAATTTGCTCTTTAGAAATAGGAACTTTTTCAATTCCATCTAGTCTATCTCCATAGACAGGAAGTCCACTACTTCCAATAAATAATTTATATAGAAAATATAAAAATGCTACTACTACTATCCATACAGCAATAACAAATATTGTTAATTTATGTTTTTTAATATAATCCATCTTCACACCTCGGTATACTAATTATACAACAAAAACAATTTATTTTGTAGATATAAACTTTATAAATATCTTTTATAAACAATATGTGGATTTTTATAATCTATTACAAAAGAAAATATCCACAGATTTGTGGATATTATTTTAACATTTCTTTTAGTTTTTCTGTTACTAATTGAGGATTTGCATTTCCTTTTGTTTCCTTCATAATTTGTCCCATTAGGAATTTTATTGCTCTTTCGTTACCATTTTTGTAATCATTTACACTTTGTGTGTTATTATCAAGAATGTTTTGAATTATTTCTACTAATTCATCTTCTCCAATTTCTTTAACGTTATGATCTTTTAATATTTCATCTATATCTTTATCTTGTTCCATAACGTCATCTAGTATTTCTTTTTGTATTTTGCTGTTAATTTTTCCTTCATTTAGGTAGTTTACTAAATCAACAAACTTTTTATCAGTAAGAGAAGTTTCTTCTAGTTTTAAGTCAGTCTTATTTAAGTATGCTGCTATATCTCCTAAAAGTAAATTGCTGGCAATTACTAGATTAATATTATCAAATTTATTCAAGTAATCAGAAATTACTCTATTCTGAATGATTTTTTCAACATTAATGTCGCTTATACCTGCATTTTTATAGATAGTTCTTCTTTCATCAGCAGATAGTGGTAAATCATTTTTTGTTTTTTCTATATATTCATCAGATAAATCAATATATGGAATATCTGGTTCTGGGAAATATCTATAGTCATTTCCAGTTTCCTTAATACGCATTAGAATTGTTGACATTGTCTTATCATCAAATCTTCTTGTTTGTTCTTTAAATATTTCACCTTTTTCATATAGTTCAATTTGTCTTTTTTCTTCGTAACGAATTGCTACTCCAACATTTGAAATTGATCCTATGTTTTTAACTTCTACTTTAGTATTTAATTTATCAGAATTACTAACAGAGACATTAACGTCACATCTCATGCTTCCTTCTTCGATTTTACAATCTGATACATCTGCATATAATAGAAGTTCTCTTAGCTTTTCAAGATATAAAACGGCTTCTTTATCACTAGATATATCGGCTTCTGTTACTATTTCTACAAGTGGAACACCTGCTCTATTAAAGTCTAGTAATGATTTATCACTACTATGGATACTTTTACAAGTATCTTCCTCGATATGTATATCATGAATTCTTATCTTTTTAGGTCCATTTTCGGTATTTATTTCAACATATCCATTTACTCCAATAGGAGTTCTATTTTGAGTAATCTGATAATTTTTTGGATTATCTGGATAGAAATAGTTCTTTCTATCAAAATGCATATGTTTATTAATGTGACAATTAAGTACTAAAGCAGCACGAAGTCCTAAATGAATTGCTTCTTTATTAACTCTTGGAAGTACTCCAGGGTATCCTAAATCAATTACATTTGTGCAAGTGTTAGCCATTTTTCCATAGTGATTAGCACTACCTGAAAACATCTTTGTTTTAGTTTTTAATTCAGCATGAACTTCAATTCCTACTGTTGTCTTATAATTACTCATGTTTATCACCTCTTGGATCTAAATCAAGATTTAATTCTTTTTCTATAAATGACGCTAACTTATACATCTTTGCTTCTTCAAAAGAATCTCCAATTATATGAAGTCCCATAGGTAAATGTTCACTAGAAAATCCCATAGGTATACTCATTCCAGGAAGTCCTGCCATATTTACTGGTATTACTAGTATATCATCCATAAATGATTTTGAAGGATCAGCTGTTTCAAGTGCGATATCGTAAGCTGGATCAGTTGTTGTAGGTCCTATAATCAAATCATATTTTTTGAAAGAGTTTTTGAAACTTTTTCTTATATCATCTCTAATACTTAAAGCTTTATCATAATATGTTTTAGCGTTTTCACCACTTAAGATAAATGATCCTACCATTATTCTTCTTTTTACTTCATCACCAAACCCATTTTGTCTTGTTTTTGTGTATAATTCTTCTAAGTTTTTAGGATTTTCATAAGAATAACCATATCTTATTCCATCAAATCTAGCTAGGTTACTACTTGCTTCTCCCATTGCAATAATTTGGTATAAAGTTACAGCGTTTTCAATGTAGTCTAAATCGATATAATCTACAGTACATCCTTTTTCCTTTAAAATATTTACTATTTTATTAAAATTATCTTTAACTTCTTTTGATACGATATCTGATACAAAATAGTTTGGAACTGCTATTTTCATACCCTTAATATCTTCACCAATTAATCTTGTAAAATCTTCTTGCTCTTTATCTATACTTGTGAAATCTTTTTCATCTTTTCCACATAAAATGTTTAAAAGTTCAGCGTTTTCTTCTACATTTCTTGTCATTGGTCCGATTTGGTCTAGACTTGATCCAAATGCTATTAAACCATATCTTGAAATTCTTCCATATGTTGGTTTCATTCCTACTATTCCACAGTGAGATGCAGGCTGTCTTACTGAACCACCTGTATCACTTCCAAGTGCAAATGGCACTAATCTTGCTGATACACATGACGCACTTCCTCCACTAGATCCTCCAGTTATTTTATCAAAGTTCCATGGATTATGTGGAGCTTTAAAATAACTTGTTTTACTAGTAGAACCCATAGCAAACTCGTCCATATTAGTCTTACCAATAATAATCATATTCTTTTCATTAATAATATCTACAACAGTAGCATTATAAATTGGTATAAAGTTTTCTAATATTTTAGATGCACAGGTAGTTCTTAAATCTTTTGTACAAATGTTATCTTTAACTGCTATAGGTATTCCAAAGAAAAGATTATCCACTTCTTTTGTTTCTAGTTCTTTAGCTTTCTTTAGAGCTTCTTCTTTATTTAAAGTAATAAAACAATTTAGTTTTTCATTTTCTTCAATACGCTCGAAGGCTTCATTTACTAGGTCAACTGGCTTAATCTTCTTCTCTTTTAGAAGCTTATTAATCTCTTTTAAACTCAAATCTAAATACTTACTCATTTAACATCACCGGTACTTCCACAAAATTTCCTGTTGAATGAGGAACATTTTTCATAGCTTCTTTGTAGTCAAGCATACTTTCTTCTTTATCCTCTCTTAAAAGATCATTTGAATTATGCTCTACTGGAAAAATTAGTTCATCTTCATCAAAATCTTTTACTTCTTTTATTTTATCAATATCATCCATTAATTTCTTAAGTTGCACTCTATATTTTTCTATTTCATCTTCATCAAGATTAATTCTTGCTAGATAGGCAACGTGTAATACTTCTTCTTTTGATAACTTATCCATATTATCCCTCTTTTTCTAGAGATATTATAGCATAAACGATTTAAAAAAGTATAGACAAATACTTCAATAATTAATAGACAGTATATTAAAATTGTTATCTTAAAGAATTATGTTTATATTGTGAGATTTATAGAGTTTATAATTTTCATAGTTATATTTACTATTTTGTACTTTATATCGTTTTAATTACAATATATTATATAATTAAAAAGTTTTGTATTTATTAATTTTTTCTTTACAAACTTAACAGTATATATACTTCTTATTTGTTGCTTTTTTTTTTTAGATGCTTTATATTTTTGTTAAATAGGAGGAGATATGAACAGAAAAATTAGAGTAGTGCAATATGGTGTTGGTAAAATGAGTTTATACACTATGAGATATGCTCTTGAGAAGGGTTGCGAGATTGTTGGTGCAATAGATATCAACCCAGAAATAATTGGAAAAGATCTATCCGTTATTTTAGGTGGTAATCCAATGGGTGTTACTGTAACATCTGTAAATGATGCTGAAAAGATGTTAAAAGAAGTAAAACCTGATATTTGTATTGTCACAACAATGAGTTTATTTAATGACGTATACAATTCTCTTGAATTATGTGCAAAATTAGGTATAAACGCAATTACTACTTGTGAAGAAGCTTTCTATCCAATAAATTCCAATCCTGTATCAACTAAGGCTATTAATGCAATTGCAAAAGAAACTGGTTGTACAATAACTGGAAGTGGATATCAAGATGTTTATTGGGGTGAGTTAATTGCTGCCATTGCAGCTTCTACTCAAAGAATTACAAAAATTAAAGGTAGTTCAAGTTATAATGTAGAAGAATATGGTATTGCACTAGCACAAGCCCATGGAGCTGGGCTTACATTGAGTGAATTCGAAGAAAAAATTGCTTCAGCTGATGATGTCACAGAGGAAGAAAGAAGAAAATGTATCGAAAATTGCGAATTTGCCCCTTCCTATATGTGGAATGTTAACGGATGGCTAGCTGATAAATTAGGCCTAACAGTTCTTAGCCAAACACAAAAATGTGTACCGCAAACTCATAGTGAAGATTTAGAGTCAAGTACATTAGGTATGACTATCCCACAAGGGAATGCCACTGGAATGAGTGCGGTGGTTACTACTACAACTAAAGAAGGCATAACAATTGAATCAGAATGTATTGGTAAAGTCTATTCCAAAGATGACTTTGATAAAAATGAATGGACTGTGTATGGTGAACCTGATACAACAATAGTTGTAAATAAACCTGCAACTGTTGAACTTACTTGTGCTACTGTTGTTAACAGAATTCCTGACGTTATCAATGCCTTACCAGGATATGTAACTACAGACAAAATTGGTGAACCAACATTTAAAATCAAACCTTTAAATGAATATGTAAAAAAGGATGATTAACCAAGAAAAAAGTGCTATTAAAAAAATTAGCACTTTTTTTATTCGAAATTTCCTTTACTAACAAGTTCTACATTTTTCTCATATACTACTAGTCTTTCGTTTGTATCACATGTTACAAGTAATAAATTTTTAATGTTATGATATTTTAAAGCTTGTAATCTCGTTATTAACCATTTTTCGTCTTTATTAATGCATTTTAAGTTATTATGCATTATTTTTCCATCTATTACTACGTTAGTACAAACTCCCATATATGGGGGTTTTAATTTTACATCATTTGGTGTAAGTGGTTTAAATTTTGATTTTGGAAGAAAACTTATCTTTCCATTCGCTTCTAAAATTGCATACTCTATTTCAGAAATATCAAAATAGCCATTTGTTCTTGCTTCTTCTAGAAAATCATTAATATCAAGCTTACTTTTATTTAATCCTTTTTCAATTATCTTCCCATTTTCCATTATTACTACTGGAGTTCCACTTATTATTCTTCTTAATACAATACTTTTGGTAGTTATAAAAGAAACAAATATTGATATAAGAGAATAGATAAACATTACCATTACACCATCCCAAAATAATACCTCTTTATTAACAGTCATTTCTGCTACAACGTTTCCTATTGATATTCCTATTACATAGTCAAACATATTTAACTGGTTTATTTGTTTTTTACCTAAAGCATTTGTGAATAGAAAGAGCGCTAGTAAAGAACCTACTGATTTAATTATAATCATTAAAAAATCCATAATATCACCTTTAATATTATGGACATATATTTTTAAAATAAACCAACTATATCATTATTGTCATCTAAGTCGATTGATTCATAATTAGGTTTCTTAGGTAGCCCTGGCATTGTCAAGATTGAACCTAGATATACTGTTATAAATCCAGCCCCTGTTCTTAATTCGATATCTCGAACAGTTACTTCATAATCTTTTGGATATCCTAATTTCTTAGGATCATCACTTATTGAGTATTGTGTTTTAGCAATGCATACAGGTAAGTGTCCTTCATCTAGTTTTTTTATTAGCTCTAGTTTTCTTATAGCAACATCAGTATAAGTAATTTTTCCTGCATGATATATTTCCTTACATATTTTTTCTATTTTGTCTTCTACTCTTTCATTTGATTCATATAACTCATGAAAGTCATTTTCATAGTCGCAGATATCTACTATTTTATCAGCAAGTGCTATAGCTCCTATTCCACCTTTTAGATATGTTTCACAAAGAGAGAATTCAACACCCATTGAATCACAGAACTTTTTAATTAATTCAAGTTCAAATGTTGTATCTGTTGAAAATTTATTAAGAGCTACTATAACGTGAGATGTAAATTTCTTTAAGTTTTCAATATGTACCTGTAGATTTGGAAGTCCTTGTTGTAGGAAGATATTGTTTTCTTCACTAATTGATTCTTTAGGTGAACCACCATTATGTTTTAAAGCTCTTGTAGTTACAGCAAGTACAACGCAGTCTGGTTTAAGATTTCCTAATCTACATTTAATATCCATAAACTTTTCTGCACCTAAATCTGCTCCAAAACCTGCTTCTGTTATTACGTAATCTCCAAGTTTTAATCCAAGATTAGTAGCTACTAGTGAATTACATCCATGAGCAATATTAGCAAATGGTCCTCCATGGATGATTACTGGATTATTTTCAAGTGTTTGTACTAAATTTGGGTTAAACGCATCTTTTAGAAGTGTTACTAAAGATCCTTCTAGATGTAAATCTTTAGCATATATTGGGTTTCCTGCTGTGTCTTCAGCTAGCATTATATTTGAAAGTTTTTCTCTTAATTCAGTGTAGTCTTTTGAAAGACAAAATACACTCATAACTTCAGATGCTGCTGTTATATCAAAACCTGTTTCAGTTACTACACCTTTACTTACTTCGTAAGATATTTTTCTTAAGGACCTATCATTAACATCTAAGCATCTTTTAAAGAATATTTTATTTGGATTAATATTTAAAGTATTTCCCTGATATATGTGATTATCTATTGCAGCACTTATTAAATTATTACAGCTTGTTATTGCATGTAAATCTCCAGTAAAATGAAGGTTTATATCTTCCATTGGAACTACTTGACTATATCCTCCACCTGTTGCACCACCTTTAAGTCCAAACACTGGTCCTAGTGATGGTTCTCTTAATACTCCAACTGCTTTCTTACCTATATGATTAAAAGCATCTACAAGTCCAATAGATACTGTTGTTTTTCCTTCTCCATATGGTGTTGGATTAATAGCAGTTACTAAAACTAGTTTTCCTTTATGACCTGTCATTATGTCATTAAATTTGATTTTTGCTTTATATTTCCCGTATGTCTCAATTTGATCTTCTTCAAGACCTAAACTTTGTGCAACTTCTCTAATATCTTTTTTAACACAAGTTTTTGCAATTTCTATATCATTCATTTTTATCACCTAGTAAAATTATATCACAAGAAAAATTATTTTAATACGTGTTATAATAATTTTTGGTGAGAAGTATGAATCTTAATAATTGTAGATTATGTCCAAGAAATTGTGGAGTTGATAGAACAAATAACGAGTTAGGTTTTTGTAAGGCTCCAAGTAAAATAAAAATAGCAAGATACTCACTTCACTTTTGGGAAGAACCTTGTTTATCATCTGATAAAGGATCAGGAACTATATTTTTCTCATGTTGTAATTTAAAGTGTGTTTTCTGTCAAAACTTTGAAATATCTAGTAATAACTATGGAAGAGAAATATCTGTTGATGAGTTTTCAAATATCTGTTTAAAACTTCAAGATAAGGGTGCAAATAATATAAATTTAGTTACACCTACTATGTATATTCCTTTAATTAAAGAAGGTCTTATACTTGCTAAGAAAAAAGGACTAGTAATTCCTATTGTGTATAATACAAGTGGTTATGAAAATATTGAAGCATTAAAAGAATTAGATGGATTAATAGATATTTATTTACCTGATTTTAAGTATTATGATGATAGCTTAGGTCGAAAATTTTCTCTTGTTAAGGATTATTCAAAATACGCTAAAGAGGCAATCAAAGAAATGTATAGGCAAGTTGGTAAGAACAAATTCAAAGATGATATTATGGTTAAAGGAGTTATTGTACGCCACTTACTGCTTCCTAGTCATAGTGATGACTCAAAAAAAATAATTAAGTATTTATATGATACTTACAAAGATAATATTTATATGAGTATTATGAATCAATATACTCCTGTTAGGAAAATAGATAAGTACCCCGAACTTAATAGTACTGTTTTGGAAAGTGAATATGATGAACTTATTAATTATGCTTGTGATTTAGGTGTTACTAATGCTTTTATTCAGGAAGGAGAAACATGTAAAGAAAGTTTTATTCCTGATTTTACAAAATTTGAAGGATAAGAAAAAGAAGTTATTTTTTGGATAACTTCTTTATTTTTTTAGATAACTTATCTTTTTAGTTTTTAATTACATTTTAGCAACAAATCTTGTTGGATAAACTTTTTGCTTCTTTTTAACATATAATGCTGCTGTTGCATTATATTCTCCTTCAGGTATTTCTCTATCATATCCATATTTTTGTTCTTCTAATACAGAATGAGAATTAGTTGCTTGCCAAGTTATGCTTGAAGTTGGTGTTTTAAGATCTATATATTTTTTTATTTGTTCTTCTTCTAAGCCTTTGACAACACCATTAGTTACTATTAATATTTTATCATAATCATTATTAATAACTAGTGTTCTATTACCGATATCTAAAGAATTATTATCTCTTCCTAATTCGTTTAATACAATCTTGGAAGCCCTATGAAATCTTGAAAACTCTTCTTTTAAATAACCTTCACTTATTAAATCCTGTACTAAAGTGTTTTCTTTATTTACTTTTTCAGTATTTCCATCTTTTTCCTTATATACTCTTGAACTACCAATTGTAGATACTAAAGTCTTGTCTTTTCCAACTATAACACATGCAAGTGATACTTTTCCTTTTCTTCCTTCAATCATTTCAATGTTTATTTGTTTTAGTTTATTATCTAGTAAATTAGCAAGAGTATCTATATCTTCAAAAAGATTAGGATCTAATCTCTCAAACCAGTTTGTTAAACTTAAAATTGCATAGTTACTAGCAGATATTTCACTTTCTCTATTTTCATTGGCATCTGCTGTTGCCATCAATTTAAACTCACTATTATTTGGGTGTTCTAATAAGATAACTCGATCTCCTTGTTTTTCTTTTTTACCTTTTTCCATTGTGGCGTACAAATCTCCAACTTGATAATCGATATGATTTTTATTACATTGTGCATTTAAAATAATATCTTTTTTACTTTTATTAAATAATAAATTACGTACTCTTCCTAAAGAAGAAGTTTTAGCATTTTCATTATTTGTCTTTTCTAAGTAATATATATATTTTTTTATTTCTTTATCAGTAATATTTTCTAGGCTTTCTAAATCTATATTTTCTTCATACCTTTGAGTTGCAAAAGCTACTGTTAATTTACATAATAAAAATTCATGCTTTTTTAAGAATTCAATACATTTATCATATGGTACTTTGTTATCTTTTAATTCTTTCAAAAATATTTTACAAGAATCTTTATAAAGTATATCTTCGCCTGATGCTGCAACTTTTAAAGAATGTTTAATTATTTCTCTAATTAAGTCATCTTTAGTTATTCCTTGAAACTCGTTTTTTACCTTTGCTTCTACTCTTTCATTACCTATTTTTTGTCCTAGTGCTAAGTCTATTAATACTCTTGAAATTTTTACTACGTTGAATTTGGCTTTTAAATTCTTTACTGCGTCATCAATTTTATCTATTGTCTTTTCCATATCTCTCCCCCATTAATTTTTTTACATTATTTTTAATATTTTCTATTGTAAGACCTTCTTGACTATATAGTTCATCTATACTTCCTTGCTCTATATATTTGTCATCAAATCCCATTGACACTATTCTACCAGTATAATTATATTTTGCAAGTAAAAGTGTGACAAGAGAACCTAAACCTCCATTTAATGTGTTGTCTTCTATTGTAATTATATTATCTTTTCTTTTAATTATTTCTTTAATATATTTTTCATCTAATGGTTTTATAAATGTTGCATTTACTATTGTTACACCTAGTTTATATTTTTCATTTGCTAGTACTGCTAACTGATTCATTTTTCCTGTTGCAATTATTGTTACTTTTTTACCTTTTTCTAGTTCTTCCCATTTTCCAAATTCCACTTTTTTCATCTTTGGAAGAGGTTTCATATCTCCTCCTCTAGGATAACGTATTGCTACTGTTTTTTTAGAGTTAACTGCCCATTCAAGTAAAAGTGGTAAATCATCCATTGTCTTAGGGGATGTTATAACAATATTTGGAATTAATGATAGATATGATAAGTCAAATATCCCCTGGTGGGTTTCTCCATCATTTCCTACTATACCTGCTCTATCTATTGCTAGTACTACTGGAAGTTTTTGCATACAAATATCGTGTACTATTTGATCAAATCCTCTTTGCAAGAATGTTGAGTATATAGCAAGAACTGGAATCATCCCTGCACTTGCTAGTCCTGCTGCAAAAGTTGTTGCGTGTTCTTCACAGATTCCGACATCAAAGCTTCTTTCTTTAAATTTATCAAAGAATTCAGTAAGTCCTACCCCATCTTTCATTGCTGCAGTTATTGCTACTACCTTATCATTTGTTGTCGCTATTTTTACTATAGATTTTCCAAAAACACTTGAATACGTTTCTTTTTGTGTTGGAAGAACTCCTTTTTCTTTATCAAAAGGAGATACTGCGTGATATAAATCAGGATTTTCCATTGCAGGAAGATAACCTTTACCTTTTTTGGTTACTGCGTGTATAATTACTGGCTTATTCGATTTCTTCGCCTGGTTGATAACTTTAATCATAAGTGATATATCATGTCCATCAAGTGGTCCAATATAAGTAAGTCCCATCGTTTCAAAATATTGAGATGGCACCAAAAATGTTCTAAATCCATCTTTAATTCTGGATAAGAATTTTATTGGTACTGCTCCATACTTTGTTCCATCAAGACTGTGCTTAACTTTATTTTTTACTTTCATATATCTTGTGTTAATACTTATTCTACTTAGATAACTTGAAAGTCCTCCCACGTTTGATGAGATACTCATACCATTATCATTTAGTATTATTATCATTTTAGTTTTGTTAAAACCTAGATCATTTATTGCTTCTAGACTTTCTCCACTACTTATAGATCCATCACCAATTAATGAAACAATGTTGTAGTCTTCATTTTTTATATCACGTGCTCTAGACATTCCAAGACAAGCAGAAATTGAAGTGCTACTGTGACCTGTTTCAAAGAAGTCATACACGCTTTCCTTAGGATATGGGAATCCTCTTAGACCTTTATACTTTCTTAGCTTGTCAAACTCATTTTTTCTTCCTGTTAACATTTTATAAACATAACTTTGATGTCCAACATCAAACACTATTTTATCTTTTTCAAAGTTAAAACATGACAAAAGAGCGATAGTTATTTCAACTACGCCTAAATTAGATGCTAAGTGTCCCCCTGTCTTTGATATATTTTCAACTAAGAATTCTCTTATTTCTTTTGCTAATTGTTTTTTTTCTTTTAAGGTTAACTTTTTTACATCGCTTGGGTTGTAAATCTTATCTAATATCATTTTGTCACCTTTTGTTTATTTTTTATTTAAACAACATATATTGCATATTTTTTCTTAACTCGTACATCTTTTTCATTTCGTCATTTAAATCCAATGTATAATATATTTTACCATTTTTATCCTGAGATACAACATAATTTGATGAAGGTAGTATATCTTTTGTTTCGTATAGCCACCTATAATATGGAGATAATTTTACATCCATATTATTTAATATATAGGAAAATAATAAATCAGGTCCCAAATAATTTGTATCATCAAACTCGATATCATAATTACTAAGAATCAAAGCGTTTGTGTTAAACTGACGATAAACACTATCTAAAGTGTAATTGTTATTTAAATATCCAGTTGTAAATAAAGCGTCTTTTCCATCAGATGTTGTAAGATGTGGAAGATGATCTCCAAAGAAGACTACTATTGTATCTTCATCAAGAGTATTTATATAATCATATATTCTTCCAAGCTCTTTATCTGCTAAGTATATTCCTTCAGCATAAGAGTGAACTACTTCATTTATTTCTTTTGAATATGGACTTTTTGTAATATTAACATCATAATTTTTATATCTTTCTTCATAATAAGGCATATGTCCACCCATAGTAATCATAAAATAGAATGTTTTTTCATCAGGACTCTTATTATCGAAATACTTCATCATTTCATTGGTTAAGTATTCATCAGTTACATAATTTCCTTTTAAATCTATTTCATCAAATAAATGATTTTGTTCATTTACTCCATAGATATCATATACTTTTTTACATCCAAACATCGTACTACTTGATGAATTTAATATTTTTGTTTTATAGCCATTTTTGTTTAATTCATTAATAATTGATGGATTGTTTTTACTTTTATCTTTATTAAACAATTGTAAATATGGAGTGTATCCTTTACTAAAGTAATTTAGACTTCCACCTGTTAGTATTTCAAATTCTACATTAGAACTCATTCCACCATATGATGGAGATATCATTTGAATAGATTTACCCTCTTTTTTTAATCTATTGAAGTTTGGAGTAACTTCTTTATCAAACTCTATATCTTTTAGCTTTGAAACATCCCAAAATGACTCTGAGAACACAACAATTATATTTGGTTTTCCCCATGTGCCTTTATTTTCTTTAGCCTTAGCTAAAACTTTATTTAGTGTTTCTTCGTCATAATTATTTGGTTTATATCTTCTTGTTTCAATTAGTTTTCCATATAGTCCACTTAGTACTCCATACTTATAAAAATATCTAGTGTTACTTGCAGTAATTGCTAAATCGCTTTGATTATTTATATTGTAAATATTATTAATTAGGTATTTATTAAATGTTTCATTAGGGACAAATAACACTACTAAGACTAATAAAGATACGATAGCTTTAATTACTCCATTCTTTAGATTTTTAATTTTAATATTAGTATTTTTTGCAACAGAACCTAAATATGATAGAAACATTATTACTAGTAACGTTGGGAAAAATAAAAAGTATAGGCAATAAGAAAAAGTTACATCAGCAAATCCTGCAACTTCTGTTGCATTTTCTAAAAATATTACATCAGTAATTAATAGAGTATCACTAGTATAATATATTCTTCCTTCGTTGATAATATATACTATTAATAAAAGAATAAGTAGTGTGATATTTGCTCTATCTGTTCTTCTAAATAGAAGCAAAAAAATAAAATATATACAGTATACAATTATTAAACTTATTAACATTGAAGTTAAATTCATAGGAATTCTTAAAACTCCAAATGTACAAATAGAGTAATATGCTTCTAAAGTTAATAATATTATAGCTGGTAAAATATAAGTAAATAAAGATTTATTATCTTCAAGGACTTTTTCTTCTTCGAATTTTATATTTTCTTTTTTTATTTTTTTACGTACTCTTATTATTAGTAATGGTACATAACTAAATAAAAAAGATGAAAGAACTTTTACAGGACTCATTAATTTATTTATACAAGTGTAACCAACTAGTAGATATATAAGTGATAGTAATGCTGGCATATATTTATTAACTTTATTAGATTTATAATAGATCAAAGTTATAGTAAAAAAATAAATTGGAAAAACTAGAAAAGATACAATATCTCCAATATTATTTGGAAGCATTCTAATTATAATTGATGTCAATAAAAAAAGTACTACAGTAAATAAGTACAATTTCTTTTTATTTTCAAAAACTTCTTTCATTATTACATCTCCTTTATTGTTTATCAATCATCATTTTAGTTTTAGACACTTTCTTAATATATGTATATGATATGATATATAAACAAGCTACAAAGCAATAAAATATTCCAAATAGGGTTTCATTGTTTGTTAATAGTAAGAAATCAAAGGTACCATGTAACAATACTGGTACAAGTAATGCAAGTATTTTATACATTATTGATTTGCTTTTCAAATCACATAATGTACACTTTTTAGCAAGCCCTAAATAGTAACCTGAAGCAACTGCATAAAAGGCATGAGCAGGAACTGATAATACTCCTCTTAATAGGGCAATTTCTGTTCCACTTCTTATTATATAAAGTATATTTTCTAAAGTTGCAAATCCTAGTGAGACAAATACTGCGTATACAATGGCATCATATTTATGGTTGAAATTTTTATTTTTCCATGTTCCAAGATAAACTATTAAAAACTTATATCCTTCTTCAATTAGACCAACTATTAAAAACGATAGTATAAAGCAATTTAATAATCCATTTTCATTTATATTTGTTGAAGATATAACTGCTTTTTCCATAAATGAAGCAGGAACTGTAATTAATACCCCTAAAAAGAATAACATAAATAACATTTTTATTGGTTCTTTTTCGACAATATCATTTTCATAAACGTAATAACATAATATTATTGATGGAATTATTGCTACAATAATATTTATAACTAAACTAGAATAATCCACAAGGCCACCCACTTTCTTTTCTTTATAGTAATTATAACACGTTTATATATATAATACCAAAGATATTTACCTTTTAAAAAAAATAAAAAAGCCATAAAGGCTTTTATTACATATAGTTTTCTGCTTTAACTTCAAAGAAGCTTTGTGGATGATTACATACTGGGCATACTCCTGGAGCAGTTTTTCCAATTACTACATGTCCACAGTTTCTACAAATCCAGATTTTATCTTCATCTTTAGAGAATACAACTTCATCATTAACATTTTTAAGAAGTTGTCTATATCTTTCTTCATGATGTTTTTCAATTGCTGCAACCATTCTGAATTTTGCAGCTAATTCAGCAAATCCTTCTTCTTCAGCTGTTTTAGCAAATCCATCGTACATATCTGTCCATTCATAGTTTTCACCTTCAGCAGCACTTTTTAAATTTTCTTCTGTACTTGGAACATCACCATTGTTTAAATATTTAAACCATAATTTAGCATGTTCTTTTTCATTGTTAGCTGTTTCTTCAAAAATAGCTGCAATTTGCTCATAACCATCTTTCTTAGCTTTTGAAGCAAAATAAGTATATTTGTTTCTTGCTTGGCTTTCTCCTGCAAATGCTTCCATTAAATTCTTTTCAGTTTGTGTTCCTTTTAATTTATCGTAATCCATTTTTACCTCCTTGTACTACGACATTATTATATCAAATTTTATACATTTTTCAATGAACAAAAGATTTAAAAAAATTTTTTTAATCTCTTTGAGCGTCACCACTCAAAATTCCTACTTCACAGATAGAGCACCCTCTATTCTTGATAGGCTTAAACTCCGATAGTCGCTACCGTACTCATTTAATTTATTTATTTTTTACTCATTTATTTTTATCTTTGATAACATAGTTTTAGCCCTTCAAACATAATATTAATACTTGCATTTAAATCTCGATTGTTTTCACATCCACATACATCACATACCCAGTCTCTTACACTTAAATCATTTGTCTTTTCTGTTTTGCTCTCACAATGACTAC
>OJLA01001127.1_pt1 | contig 19093 bp, 12 predicted proteins | sample 1596611 | NCBI WGS metagenome assembly OJLA01 (sample SAMEA4350168, study PRJEB24818) | metagenome | biome: human; feature: gut; material: faeces | place: Denmark | collected 2013-09
CTCTAGGGTACCATAATTTTTACGTAAATTATTTGCAAAAATCATTATGCCACCTCCTTGAATGTCTTAGCTACACTAAATTTAAAGAGCTTTTTATTAAAGCGTCTTGCGATTAAATAACCAAATATAGTCATAACAACGAAGTAAAGAATAGAAGCTACTAAGCTCACTGATTTATATATTACAAGTGGATTTCCTGCATAAGAAAAGGCCCCAATTAAAATAGCGATTACATATACAACAATTTCAATTACAATAGTTTGAATTAACAGTTCAAAAATTGTAATATAGCGCATATCTCTTTTAGTTACACCCAAGGTTCTAAAGATATTAAAATCATAGACTTTTGTTTTATAAATATGAATCATAACTAAATAAGAAATAAAATAAATTATAATAATAATTAAGCTTGAAAGTAGCATAATACCATAAGCTTCCAAGTTATTTATTACTCTATCAAGAGAATTAGACGCGTCATATTTTTTTGTATTAAGAACAATATAACCAAGCGATTCCGCCCTTGACTTAATTCCTTTATCGGCATTATAAACTGATACCTGTACTATTTCATCTGCCACAACACTTGCAAGTTCTAAATAAGGCATAGAGGATGTAGCATCACTATCATAATATACGACCTCAAAATCAATAACTTTGTTACAAAGTGATAGGCCTGTACTACCCCTAATTTCATCTATTTCTTTTGCTTTATAATACTCAGGTAAATAAAGAATATTTTTTCACTTTTACTTTCTTCTATTCTAATATAATCCAAAACTTTTCCTTTAGAATAAATTTTATATTCATAAGAAAATAGAGTTATTTTTTCATACACTTGAGGTGATGTGCAAATAACAATATCATCAACCTTATTTGTTCTTTCAATACCTACAAGCTTATACTTTGAAGCACGAGTTTCTACATATTTATCAACCATACTGCTATATTTTTTTAAAGATACCATATCTGGCACAAGTAAATAAAGCTCATCTTCACCTTCAGGCTTTTTCCCCACAGTTGGGTCATAATCAGTATAATAAGTTTCAAAATAGGCATCTATTTTACCACATTTATCAGCCCCATCATATACATAACAAACTGATCTTTGACTCTCTAAAATTGGGTTTATTATATATGGTAAATTATCCCTAATAATAGCATTAATCGCTTCTTCTGTTATTCCTTCATTTTTAGAACAAATAGCATATTTATTTTCATCCTTATAATGAAATTCATTACTAGTTGTAACTTCAGTATTATATATATAATCAATAAATTGATATAGCGATAACATAAAAAAGCACGCAAAGAAAATGACAAGACTTGAAAATATTGTCTTTTTAGGAGTATTTATTAAATTCCTTAAGGCTACCTTAAAATTAATTTTTTTAGGAATTGGAACATAATCTAAATTAAGAACTTCCTTTTCATCATCATAAGGAACCTCACGTAAAATTTTATCCTCATATAAAGTACCATCAACAATTGTTAATTTCCTTGTTGCATAAGGCTCTACCTCTTCATAATTATGGGTTACGACAAGGACAAGCTTATCATGTGCTATTTTAGCAATAAGTGCCATAATCTCAGCGCCCGTTTCGCTATCAAGATTTCCTGTAGGCTCATCACATGCAAGAATTTCAGGCTCAAAGGCTAAAGCACGAGCAATAACACAGCGCTGTTTTTGTCCACCAGACAATTCAGCTCCTCTATTATTTATCCTATCATGAAGGCCTACATCATCAATAATAGCTAAGGCTTTTTTCTTAGCCTCCTTAGTGGGTAGCCCTTTAAGCTCATATGGTAGCATTACATTTTGAAGAACAGTATAGGATTCAATAATATTATAATTTTGAAAAATAAAGCCTACCTTATTTTTTCTAAAATCATCCATATCATCAACATTAAAATAAGCTGTTTCATTTCCCTTATAATAGATTTCTCCCTCATCAAATGTATCCTGCTTACAAATAACATTTAAAAGAGTTGATTTACCGCTTCCTGATGGTCCACATATCGCTACAAATTCATTCTTATATAGCTCTAAATTAATATTTTTTAAAGCGTGGGTTATTATTCCCTTTGAATTATAAAACTTAGTTACATTTTCTAGTTTAATCAATTAAATCACCCTCAGCATTTTTAACATATAAAACATAGCCTATAATCATTGCTACTATAGAAAAAAGCAGTGGTATACTAAACACAATGCTATAGCAAGTATTACTAACTTTAGTATAGTTTAAATATGCTAGAATCACAACCAATAAAACCAAGAAAATTGAGACAATATTGTACATTTTAATTCTATTTTTATCTATGGGATTGTTAGGATGTGAAACGGGACTTAAAAGTAGTACCGGAATAATTGATAAAGAACAAATAATCATTGCGATTATCGACAAAAGCCTTGCATCAAGCCGGATCATAAAAATCATAGTTAAATACATTATAACCAAAATACTTATACAACCAATATGTGTTTTAGCATGATATCCCCCAAAGAATTTTCTAAATAATAAAAAGCTGAAGGTAAAAAGGGCGGTCTCCCAATATCTTTTTGTAATTAAAGCTCCTACTATCATTATTAAAAAATTAATAATAGTTGAAATAAGCATTTCAAAGGAGTATTCATAAACCTCCCTATCATCTTCTTCAATTTTTCCTTTTTTAATATAAAAAAGAGTTATTTTTTTTGCTAAATAATGCATACTCATCACCTAGACAAATAATAACTCTTTTAACACTAAAATCTACATTTTTGGCCTAACATGTCGTTATTTTGGCCTAAGATGCATCTTCTTTTAAAATTATTGAGACAATAAACTTACCTTCTGTTTTTTTAATTTGTAAATTACCTTGATATTTTTCAACTATTTCCTTTACATTTTTAAGTCCATATCCATGAGCATTTTTATTCTTCTTTGTAGTTTCTAAATTTTCATTTAAATTACTTGAATCATTAGAAATTTGAATACTTAAATAATTGCAATGCTCAATCATTTTAATTGACACATTCTTATTTTCTTCCTTATCTAAGGCCTCAATAGCATTATCAAGTAAATTACCTAAAAGAGCACAAGCATCAAGAGAAGCGATAAAATCAAAATTTAAAACATTTATATCACAATTTAATTTTATCTTTTTCTCATCCATTAATTTCTTCTTGCTATTAATTAAAGCGTTAATAGCGGAATTGGTAGTGTATTTTATTTCCTGAGCAGAATTTACCGTTTTACAAATACCATCAATCATTTCTAATCCTTTAGCATCATCATTTTTTATTGCATCTCTTATAGCGTATAACTGATTTTTTAAATCATGCATTTCCTTAGCTGATATTGTTTGGCGAGTAATAATTTCGTTTAAATATTCATATTCAAGCTTCATTTGATGCTCATTTGATTCAAGCTCATACTGCTTCTTAAGGCTTGTACCATAGGATTCAAATAAATAAAATACAGCTAAATTAGCAAATACGAGTAAAGCTTCACCTATCGCTCCCATAAGTTGAATTCCTCTATCATTATAATCCTTTGAAGCACCAATAATTGTAACTCCCACAGTTAGAGTAATAACAGGTAATATTAAGAAGGTTGTAGTAAGCTTCCAGTTAACCTGAATATCTTTTTTCTTGTACTTATGAGCAAATAATTTAACAATCATAAGGGCCAATAATTTTGAGGATAAAACACCTACCGTATAATAAAGAATTGTGCCTGTAACCTCTTCTACATTAGTTCTAAAAATTAATGACATTGTAAAGCCAACAATATACTCTGCACAATCCATTAACACGATAACAATTAATACTGATACAATTCGCATTTTAATATTTTCTTTATAACCCCATGAAATGATAAAGGCACCTATCGTTAAAGTTAAAACCGAAATAAGCTGCGGATGATCAAATAAAAATACAATAGAGGCTAAAACAACATATATTCCACTAAGTAAGGGAATTAACCACTTATGCTCACTTTTTCTTCCAATTGTATTAAATGCGACATTAAATATATACACCTCAAAGAAAAAGCTTATTATATTCATTATATAAAAATCCCACTTCATACTGTTTTCTCCATTAAATATTTATTAAATGCTGAAAGTAATGTATCCTTATAATTTCTACTAAGAGGAATTAATTCATTAACCCCTTCAAGTTCTAACTCATTTTGCCCTATTCGCTTAATATACGCCATATTAATCAAAAAGCTTTTATGAGTTTTTGCGAATCCATACATTTGCAAAATTTCTTCGTATTCAGCAATTTTTCCTCTTATTATAATTTCTTCTTTAAGCAGCCTAAATTTTAATTCCTTCTGATATACCTCAAGATATCTAATCTTAGAAATATCAATAAGCCTAATATTGTCATTTTCTTTAATCTTAATTTTATAGTGTTCATGTTTATATAATTCTACTGCTCTTAATAAATCATATTTTAAATCATCAACTCTCAATGGCTTTTTTAAAAATTGAAAGGTTCCAACTCTAAAAACATCAGTCATATAATTAGTATAATTCGTAAGAATAAATACAATAATACTAGGATTTATCACTCTTAGCTTTCTAATCGTTTCAATTCCATTGAGACCTGGCATTTCAATATCAATAAATAAAATATCAATTCTTTTAGTGGAATTATTAATAAGATCTATCCCTGAGGTATAGGTACTAATATCAACTTCATAATCTGAAAGTATTTTCATAACAGCATCTGCAGTTGAATTTACATAATCAATTTCATCATCACAAATCGCAATATTAAGCATACATATACCTCACATAAATTTAATGAAATTATAACATTTTCTTAATATTTTTTCAAATTTATTATGAAATAACAAAAAAAGTGGATTGCTCCACTTATTATGCATCAAAGCTATTTACGGGATTATTATCATCATCTAAGGTAAACACTTTAACATTATTTTTGTCTAAATAAGGAACCAAGCCCTCTAATGCATCTGATTCAAATCTATCCATCTTAATATCTTGATATAGATCAACATCAAAGCTTGTTGTCTTAAGACCATAAAGCTTGTATTCTTCACCCTTCATCTTAAGCACACCATAGGAAGACACATAATAATAATCTGCAATTCTTCCAAGTAGATCATGAAGATTAACACTACCCTTAATCTCTTTTTTATAAAACTCGTGTGATCCTTCAATATCTAGAATAAATATAATTTTTTGTTCCTTAGATATCGTTTGGCTCTTAATTGTAATAACATTTGAAGAATCTTCCTTTTTGGTTAGCTTAGCATTAATGATTGTTTTTACAAGAAAGAAAATAAACAATGTTGCACAGATTATTGTAATAACCCTTGAAACAATTAGTGTTGTCTTATAACTAGAGGTATAGTTTATTTGATAATAAATCCAAGAAAATAAGCCCCCAAGAAAAGCTACACCTGTAATTACAAGTGGTACGGCATAAGATACCTCACCACCAACCATAGCACGCTCAAATCTTCTTTGACGTGATGACTTAATTCTAATTGAAGGTGAAATAGAAATTAATGTTTGAATATACATGAATACTATAATTACACCAGAAAGTATCGCATAGGTGATAGTTGCACCCTTACTAACTGGACTTTCAATACTATTAATTCTTATTAGTGTATCAATTGAATATAAGTATAATAAAGCCGCATCTAAAAGACTTACTAAAAATGTTGACCAAAGCTTCTTTCTTTTAACAGATGGAATAAAATAGATAAGAGATACAATAATTCTGTTCCAGAAAAACACCTCAATTAAAATCAAAAATAAATTTAAAATAATTGTTGCCAATATAACAGCCCCTTTGTTTACTATAACATTTTACATTATTAATTATCAAATTTCAACTTAAGGACGTTAATATTATGTGAATAATTATGGGAAATTATGAGTGTTTTAAATGTTTAAGCATTTCATATTGAGAATCATACATGTCTTTATAAATTGGACAATTTTGATAAAGCTCCTCATGCGTTCCTTCACCTTTAATCAACCCACTATCTAATACTACAATCTTATCGGCGTCCTTTATCGTAGATAATCTATGGGCAATTATGAAGGTTGTCCTTCCTTTAGTTACAACATTCATTGCGTGCTTAATTTGCATTTCAGTTGCCGTATCAATATTGGCAGTAGCTTCATCTAAAACTAATATTTTAGGATTTCTTAATAAAATTCTTGCAAATGATATAAGCTGCTTTTCACCTAAGCTCATATTTTCGCCCTTAAAGCTTACATGCGCGTTAATACCATCCTCATTTTTTTCAATTAAATAAGATGCACCAACCTCCTTTAAAACCTCAATAACCTCTTCATCAGTATGATTACTTCCTAAGGTAACATTACTTTTAATGGTACCTTCGAATAAAGCTGGAGTTTGAAGAACAATTCCACAGTGGCGACGATAAAGAGCTTTATTATATTCTTCAATATTAGCCCCATCAACTAAAATTTCACCACTATCAGTATCATTATACTGTAAAAGTAAATTCATTAAGGAAGACTTACCACTTCCTGTATGTCCAACAATACCAATTGTTTGACCAGGTTTTATATCAAGATTAATACCATGCAATATTTCATGATCCTTAACATAGGAAAAATGAACATTTTTAAATTCTACGTGTCCTTTTATTTCCTCAGGTGGTGTTTTACCATCAAAAATTCTTGTATCATTAGGCTCATCTAAAAACATATAAACACGATTAGCCGCTACCATTGAATCTTCAAGTTCATTAAGATTATTAAAAATGGTATTAATCGGACTAATAATACGATCCAAGTAATTAGTGAAGGTTGTAATAAGACCTGCTGTTACAATCACCCCACCAATTTTAAAATATTCGTAACCAAAATAAATTAAAATTCCTGCTTCTACAAGTCTCTTAATAAAGATTAAAAGTTCCCAACCGAAATAAATTGAAATAGTATTAACCTTCTTATCTTGATTATTATAATTTGTAACTAAATCCTTATAATCATCAAGCATATATTCTTCCTGATTAAAAGCTTGAATTATTAGTGTTCCTGAAATTAATTCATTAAGCTTACCAGTAATTCTTGATGATGTTTCTCTAAGTTCTGTATAATAGCTATGAACCTTTTTTCGGTAAAATGTTATCCAAATTAAAATTATAGGTACAATTATAAGAATAATAATTGATAATTGCCACTGAAGCAAAATCATACCAACATATACACATAAAAGATTTACTAAAGCCTGACCAATTGAAAAGAAAACATTAAAGTAGGTTCTAACACCTGTTGAATCAGATGTTATTTTAGATACTATTTTTCCATCTGGCTCTAATGAATAATAATCAACCTGAAGATAATCAATCTTACGGATAGCATCTTCTCTTATTGAACGCTCAATATTCATTCCTACTAAGTTTAAAATATAATTTTGAGCATATCTTAAAGCAACTACAATAAGTGTTAAAATGCCATAATAAACTAATAAAAGTTTTATTTTAGAAAAAGCTATATTCTTAGTTATTTCACCACTAATCGTAGGAGAAATATAATCATCCAAAATAGACTTTGTGATACGTGGAGTAATGGTTGTTAAAATAGCAATTAAAACGGCACTTATTACACAAAATAAAATTCTAATTTTATTTTGCATAATATAAGGTATAGTTCTTTTAATTAAACCCTTTTTATCATATTTATCATATTTATGTGCCATATTACTCACCATCCTTTGTCATTTGCTGTTCAATGAAAAGATCATGATAGAAGCCATGTAAAGCCATTAATTCATTATGGGTTCCTTCTTCAATAATTCTTCCACCATCAAGAACAATAATATTATCCGCCTGCATAACTGCTGACAAACGATGGGCAACAATTATATTTGTTCTTCCGCTTCGATATTCATTTAAATTTTTAATGATGTTAGCTTCTGTTTTACCATCAACAGCTGATAGTGAATCATCAAGAATCATTATATCCGCATTTTTCATAAATGCTCTTGCAATTGAAAGTCTTTGCTTTTGCCCACCTGAAAGTGTTACACCATACTCACCAACAATAGTATCTAAGCCTTCTGGTAAATTAACAATATCCTTTCTAAAATCAGCCATATCAATAGCTTTATAAACATCTTCTGTATCAACCTCATGAGCACTATTTCCTAGCCTCACATTTTTAAATACACTTCTTGAAAACAGCATATGCTCCTGAGGAACATAGCCTATTCTTGATCTTACAGATTCCTTTTTATAATCTCTAATATCAATATCGTTAATTAATATTTTTCCATCTGTAATTGGAAATTGACGCATTAATTGTCGAACAAGAGTTGATTTTCCAGAGCCTGTTTTACCAACAATTCCTAAAGTTTGGCCTTCCTTAAGAATTAAATTAATATGATTTAATACTGGTTCCTTATCGTGAGGATAAGTAAATGAGACATCCTTAAATTCAACCTTTTTTACCTCATCAAGCTCTTTTGCATTAGGGATATCAATTATAACCGATTTTGAATTATAAATTTCATTTAATCTTTCAAGGGAAATAATACTTTGATAGAAATTAGTTAACATATTACCAATATTTGTAAGTGGTGAGGCAAGATTATTTAAATATACAATAAATTGAATAAATAAAGCTACACTAAAGCCTTGAACACTTCCCTTGATAAGCATATTAGCCGCTACAGCGTATGAAATCATAAGTGATACAGCGGTAATTGATTGAAAAATTGGTTGAAAAACAACATTAATTTTTAAGTTTTTTCTTTCAATATCATAAACATTCTTAGATTCAACAAGATTTTTATGATAATTATTCTCCTCTTCTGAAAATGCTCTTATCGTTCTTACATTTGTAATACTTTCAAGAACAACATTACCCATTTGGCTTGCAGCGTCTCTTACTTCCTTCCAATTTCTTTTGACTTTAACCTTTAAAATAATATTAGTCACAAAAATTAAAGATAGAGGTAGGACTGATACCAATGTTAAAATAGGATTAATCATAATCATCGCAATAACATTTACAATTATAACGGTAACCTCAAATGATATATTTAATAATCTATTTCCACCTGAAAAGTTTACACTTTTAACATCACCTAAGGCTCTTGTAAGTAAATCACCTGATTGGAAATTCTCAAAGAAGGTCGCATCCTGGATAATAATATTTTCCATATATCTAACCTGTAATGCGTAAAATAGCTTTACTTTAAGTCTATTTTGAATAACTCTTTTCGTTGTTGTTATAAGATATATTCCAATTGCCGTTGCCACACTCAAAACACCAATTTTCCATATCATATACTGACGTGTTAAGGTATGAGCCGTAACTTGAGCCGTAAAGTCACCTATAATATATGCAGGCACTAGACAAATCAAGGCCTGAATAACACCTAAAAAGAAAATAGGAATATAAAAATATAGGTTCTTCTTTACGAACCACCACATTTCTTTAATAAAATTAAACACGCTAACACCTCTTCCTGTTATATTTTATTTTACAATTTAATATATAAATTGACAAGGAAAAAAACTAACAAAAAGCATTAGAATACTTTTATCTAATTTTCGATAGTAATTTACTTAAATTTTTACGATTTTACTTAAATTTTTAATTAAATTATTAAAAATTTACATAAAAATTAAAAATGCCTCCTAAGAAGCATTTCTACTTATTATTTAAAATTAGATCTTAATAAATCAATTTCACCCTTATAATCTTCTTCCTCATTTGGTGTTTCAAGAAAGAAAGGAAGATGTCTTAATCTTGGATTATTAATTATTCTAATAATAGCCTCAAGACCAATGGTTCCTTTTCCTATCTTTTCATGACGATCCTTATGGCTATTAAACTCTGTCATAGAATCATTAAGGTGGATTGCTTTTAGTCTTTCAAGACCAATTAAATGGTCAAATTCATCAAGAACACCGTCTAAATTATTGACAATATCATATCCAGCACTATAAACGTGACACGTATCTAAGCATACACCTAAGTGCTCACTACACCAAACACCATCAATAATAGCTTTAAGTTCTTCAAATGTTTTACCAATTTCACTACCCTTACCTGACATTGTTTCAAGTAAGATTGTAGGTGTCATATCATGACTCATCACATCATTTAAAGCCTCAATAGTATATTTAATACCTTGTTCAGCTCCTTGACCAACATGACTTCCTGGATGAAAATTATATAAAGCATTAGGAAAATACTTTATATCCTCTAAATCCTCTTTAAATACTCTTCTTGCAAAATCTCGAATTGAAGGATCAGCACTACAGGAATTTAAAGTATATGGTGCATGACACAAAAGTGTTGCAAAGCCATTTTCATGTCCAAATTCTAGATACGCATTGATATCATCTAAATCTAAAGGACGCTTTGCACCACCACGAGGATTTCGAGAAAAATACTGATATGTATTAGCATCAAGCATTATAGCTCTTTTAGCAGTTGCTAAAAAGCCCTTTGAAATCGACATGTGGGGCCCTATGTTTAATTTTTCCATTTTTACCTCTTTCTTTAAAATAATATCTCTTGGTGAATCCAAGAGATATTACTAATTTATTTTTTACTTATCTTGATATTTAGGATCATTTACACGAGCCATATAATTTTCATAACGCTTTTGGGCATCACGTAAGTTAAGATCAAGAAGCTCTTCAGCTTTAACTGGATTAATCTTAGAAAGCTGTGAATAACGTCCTTCATTCATTAAGAAGTCATGATACTTAGACCAATCTGGTGCCTTAGAGTCCATTGTAAATGGATTCTTTCCTTCCTTAGCTAAATCAGGGTTAAAACGGAATGTTGGGAAGTATCCACATTCAGTTGCAAGCTTAGCCTCTAGCTGAGTCTTAGCAAGACCACCCTTAATATTATGAGCAATACATGGAGCATAGCAAATAACGATTGATGGACCCTTATATGCCTCTGCTTCCTTTAAAGCCTTAATAACTTGATTTTGGTTAGCACCATGACAAACAGTAGCCACATAAACATGACCATAGCTCATTGCAATTGATGCTAAATCCTTCTTCATTTGACGCTTTCCAGATGCTGTAAACTTAGCAATAGAACCTGTACGGCTTGACTTAGAAGATTGACCACCAGTATTTGAATATACCTCAGTATCAACAACAAGAATATTTACATCCTCGTTATTAGCAATTACATGGTCAAGACCACCAAAGCCAATATCGTAAGCCCAACCATCACCACCAATAATCCATTGAGATGCCTTAATAATATATTGCTTTAAAGAAATAATTTCCTTAGCATAAGGAGCTTCATTCTTGCTAAATGCTGCAACCATCTTAGGCTCAAGAGCCTCAGTTATATCGCCATTGTCACGATTTTCTAGCCATTCATTAGCTAAGCTACGCTCTTCTTCTGTCATTTCTTCAAGATTTAAAGCGATAACATTTTGTAGACGATCACGCATAGTTTCATATGCAATTCTCATACCAAAGCCAAATTCAGCATTATCCTCGAATAGAGAGTTAGCCCATGCTGGACCATGACCATTCTTTAATGTTGTATATGGGCTTGATGGATATGAACCAGAATAAATTGAAGTACATCCAGTTGCATTAGCTACCATCATACGATTACCAAATAATTGGCTAACTGCCTTAACATAAGGAGTTTCTCCACATCCAGCACAAGCTCCTGAGAACTCGAATAATGGCTTTGCAAATTGTACATTCTTAGCATTACCATTTCCAACAAGCTCTGATTTATAAGATACATTGTCAAGGAAGTATTTAGCCTTAACATCATCATGGTTATCAATAGTCTTCTTAATTGGCTCCATAGTTAAGCAAGCCTTAGGACAAACAGTAGTACATACACCACAGCCTGTACAATCAAGAGGAGAAACAACCATTGTAAATTTAACATTTTCAAGTCCCTTACCATTAGCCTTAAGATATGTTACACCCTCTGGTGCATTCTTCTCCTCTTCCTCATTTACAAGGAATGGACGAATTGCAGCATGGCTACAAACAAAGGCACATTGATTACATTGAATGCACTTTTCACCATCCCAAGTAGGAACCTGAGAAGCTACTCCACGCTTTTCATAAGCAGCTGTACCTGATGGCATTGAGCAGTCAGCACGATCCTTGAATACAGAAAGTGGAAGACTATCTCCTTCAAGTGAATCAATCTTATCAGCGATTTCACGAACAAACTTAGGACGAGAGCTATCAACAGTCTTAACCTCTGGAGTTAGGTTAGCCCATTCTGGCTTAACCTCGATCTCAACGATACGAGATTCACCCATATCAACAGCCTTGCAGTTCATATCTACAAGCTCTTGACCCTTCTTAGCATATGTCTTTTGAGCGAATTCCTTCATATGAGTCTTAGCTTCCTCATAATCCATAATTTGCTCATTTAGCTTAAAGAAGGCAGATTGCATAATAGTATTTACACCAAGGCCTGGTCTAAATCCACATTCAAGAGCAGCATGAGTTGCATCAATAATATATAGCTTAGCATGCTTCTTAGCAAGTTGAATCTTGTAGCTATTTGGAAGTAAATCTTCAATTCCATCCTTACCAGCAACAGTATTTAATAGGAATACACCACCATCACGAAGACCCTTAATCATATCAAATTTTCTTAAATATGCATCAAGTGAGCATGATACAAAGTGTGGCTTATTAACTAGGTAAGTTGAACGAATTGGGTTCTTAGAAAAACGTAGATGTAATCTTGTTGAACCACCACTCTTCTTTGAGTCATAAGCAGCATAGCTTTGAGAATAGAAATCAGTGTAGTCACCAATAATCTTAGAAATATTCTTACAAGCACCAACAGTACCATCAGAACCAAGACCAAAGAATAATAATTCAGTTGTAGTCTTATCAGCTGTATCAATTGAATCCTTTACAACAACGTTAGAATGATCAATATCATCAATAATACCAACAGTGAAATGATCCTTAGCCTCGCCAGCTAAATTTTCATAAACAGCATTAATTAAATCAGGAGTTGTATCCTTTGAAGATAAACCATAGCGTCCACCAATAATAAGTGGCTTATTAGCCTCATCGTAATATACACTCTTAACATCTAGGTAAAGTGGCTCACCAACTGAACCTTGTTCAATTGTACGGTCAAGAACAGCAATTCTCTTGACTGTCTTAGGCATAGCCTTAAAGAAATACTTAGAGCTAAATGGACGATATAGATGAACTTCAAGTAAACCAACCTTCTTGCCATGAGCTGTTAAATAATCAACAACCTCACGAGCAGCCTGGCAAACTGAACCCATTGCAACAATAACATCAGTAGCTTCTTTATCTCCATAATATACAAATGGAGCGTAGCTTCTTCCTGTTACCTTAGAAATTTCATCCATATACTTAGCTACAATATCAGGAACTTCCTTATAATGCTTTGCTTGAAGCTCACGAGTTTGGAAGTAAACATCATCATTTTGAGCAGTTCCTCTTTCTTTAGGATGAGTAGGGTTTAAAGCGTTCTTACGGAATTTTTGAACAGCATCACGATCAAGTAAACGATTAAATACTTCGTAATCCATAGGCTCAATCGTATTAACCTCATGAGAAGTTCTAAATCCATCAAAGAAATGAAGGAATGGAATTGATGAAGAAATAGCTGCAAGGTGAGCAATTCCTCCTAAATCCATAACCTCTTGAACAGAGTTAGAACATAACATTGCAAATCCTGTTTGACGACATGCCATAACATCCTGATGGTCGCCAAAGATTGCAAGTGATTGAGCAGCAAGTGATCTTGCGGCTACATGGATAACACCAGGAAGGCATTCTCCAGCAATTTTATACATATTAGGTATTTTTAGTAATAATCCTTGAGATGCAGTATAAGTTGTTGTTAAAGCACCTGCCTCAAGTGAACCATGAACAGTACCAGCCGCACCGGCTTCTGATTGCATTTCTACAACCTTAACTGGCATACCAAATAAATTTTTCTTTCCTTGTGAAGCCCATTCATCAACGTATTCTGCCATTGGGGTAGAAGGTGTGATAGGGTAGATTCCAGCTACTTCTGTAAAAGCGTATGATACATAGGCTGCAGCATAGTTTCCATCAATAGCCATTCTTTTAATATCTTTTTTTTCAGACATATTAGATCCTCCTTAGAATATCTTCTTTAATATTATAGCCATTTCTTTTCTTTTTTTCAACACCAAGGCCAAAACTAAAAAAATAAAGTACATATTTTTTCAATTTATCTTAAAATTAAGCAATTTATAACCTCTTTAATTAAAAATAAACACAATTATTTAAGATTAAATAATAAGAGAAATAACATTCCCTATTGTATTCATAATATAACTTATCTTAACGTATATCTTTTATTTTAAGTTTAGAATACAAAATTAACGAAAACAAATATATTAGTGTACTACAAATAAAAATTAATATAGCATCATATCCTAAAATATTTCCTGTAAAAATAGTTATCTTAAATATTGGTTTAGTATTATTTAAAATCATTTTCTTTATAATATTATAGCCTAAAGCCTCAAGAACACCTGTAAATAAAAATGACACTATTAAAACAATAAAATTAATTAAAATAATTATTTTAGAATAATCTATTGTATGATATCCATTTGCCTTAAGGGTTGCATATATTATTTTCTTATCATTTATATTAGAAATATTGGCTACAATATAAAAAATAATAAATATAGTCAAGAAAACAATAGAAAATATTTTTATCAATACATTTAATGAATTAAAGACTGAACAAAGATTATTGTAATCAGATGTCAAAGCATTTTCTATGTGAATTGAATCATCTTTAATATATTGCATAAATTGGTTATTCCTAATAATTTGATTTGAAGCTTTACCATAATAATCCAAAATTATTTTAAAAAAATAATTTGATATCTTAACATCATCTGTACTAGAAATACCTATAACATTTACTTTTTCTTTCTTTCCTTCTATTTGCATATTAATTGTAAAAACACTAGGTAAATATGAACTATATTTTTCAAATATATCTTCATATTTTTTGACTTCATCAATACTTATATCTTCTTTTTTAAAAAAATAATTAATTAGATCATTATAATTTGGAAATATAATATCATCATAAGTAACATTACACTTAGTCTCATATAGCATTTCTATAAAGTTTTCAATAGGCAAATAAATTCCATCTTTATCAAAAAGATTTATATCATTATTATTGGTATTTTTAAGTGTAGTTACAACTAAATTTCTATTATTATATTCAAAAATTATTTTATTATAAAATTCAACCTCACAAACATATCTTGATATATTATTTACATATAACAATGTGTGAGGACCATACTTAAGGCTATAAAAATATTTTTTATATAAATTAAGAGTTTCTTCTTTCTTACAATCCTCATTATAGTCTTTAAGTTTCAAAAAATCTTGTTGTGAAAATTTAGTATCTAAAATACCGGTTATAATATATTTAATTCCTTCTACCTCTAATTCACCATTTAACGATAAAGCTAAGCTATCTTGAACAAATTTTGTAACTACAACCTCATTATCATTAACTGGTAATTTACCTATCAATGAAAAATTAAAATTTTCTATACGCATCAAATCTATTTGCCCATAACCGTTAAGACTAAATGTATCATACAATGATGTTGGTTCATAATCATCAAGATAAATATCATCTTCAATATAACTGATATTGTATTCATTATCTTTTAAAAGATTAATGTTAGTATTTTGAATAACACTATACTGTACATCATTTTCTAAAAGTAATTTGTAATAATAGTCATCGGTTAAGGTGTTATTTATCCACAAAAATAAAACACCTAAGCTCAAGGTAAGAACAGAAATTATAAGTGTCATAAAAAACTTAACTTTATGAAATTTCAAGTTAGCCAAAACAAGATTTAAAATATTTTTTAATGATAACCTTCTTCTTTTTAGTTCTAAGATATCATTTGAATTTTCTTGAGTTTTATCGGTATCATCTATAATCTTACCCTTTTCAAGTTTAATAGTTCTTTGTGAATAAATACTAGCAAATTCCTCATTATGGGATACTACAACAATTAATCGTTCTAAAGAAAGTTTTTTTAAAAGTTCTAAGATTTCCCTTCCTGTTTCATTATCAAGCGCAGCGGTTGGTTCATCTAAAAAGATTACTTTAGGTTTTTTTACTAAAGCCCTTGCAATCGCTATTCTTTGAGCTTGTCCGCCTGATAATTCATTAATTTTACTATTTTTATATTCCAAAAGTTCAACTAAATCTAAAACTTCATTTATCTTTTCTTCTTTATAATCATCAAGATTTAAAGCGATATTATCCCATACATCAAGTTCAGGAATAAGATTATAATCTTGAAATACAAAACCACAACAGGAAGCTCTATAATCTGCTTTTTCTTTTTCCTTTAACAAGGTAATATCTTTACTACCAACAATAATTTCACCAGATGTTGGTATGTCAATCGCTCCTAATAAATTTAGAAGAGTTGATTTACCAGAGCCTGATTTACCTAAAATAAAGATTAAACCTTTATTTGGTAAATTAAAAGAAACATTATCTAAAGCTACTCTTTCATTTTCTTTTCCTTTATTATATACTTTTGTTAAGTTAACTATTTGCATAAAAACCTCTATTTAATTTTACCAGATTTAATCAGTTCAATTGATGACTTTCTTTTAAAGATTCTAACATTTAAAAGACAAGATATTATAAGTGTTACTTCAATAACACCAAAACCAATTATATTAGCAAGGAACTTATTACTTATTATATTTTTTAAATATGTATAATTAAATAACTTTATATTCAAAAAATAATTAGCTAAAGGAACCATGCAAGCTGATAATAATCCCACACAAATTCCAATGACAAGTAAAGGAATTAAAACGATTAAAAAATTACTTACCCATGTATATCCAAGTGATGATATTATACCCATATTCCATGTATTAGCAATGACTATATTTTTGACATAATACATAGCAATTAAAATTGTAATTATACTTAATATTATACCTAATGCTAGTGCAATATTTTTAAGTTCATATGAAAAATCAAGACTAGAATAGATTTCGATTGAAACAGGATCATCTAAATAATAAACATCCAATAACTTACTATCTATTCCCATTTCGATTATATGCTGTATTTCAGAATTAACCTTCAAAATAGCACAATTATAATAAGAAACATCTCCATCATATACGAATAAAGAATCCTTAACATTTATTCCACTACCAACTGAACTATAGTTAGTTTCATTTTCTTTATAATAATCATTTTCTGATATATCAACAACACCAACAATGGTCTTATAGCCTATTTTATATACATCTCGTGCATCTCCATTATATGTTCCATTTGCAGTATAGTTAATTTGCTTACCAATTAAATCCTCTGGCTTAGTAATTTCATATTTTTTATTATGAATCAAATCTCTAAAACCAGTTAATTCATAAAAATTATAAAATGAATTTGGAATAGCAATTTCATCACTTTTATTTGGAAGACGTCCTGTAAGCATTTTATAATTAAAACTATCTAAATTATTTACATTTAAAATTCCCGAAACAGGTGAGCTATAATCTTTATTCGGATCCTTTTTATTTTCATAGTTTAATAAATCAGATCGTTTTTCACACATTGTATCCTGCATTTCATAAAAAACAATTTTTTTATAATACATTGAGTATTTCATATTAAATGTATTAGCAATATCTTCTTTTGTAAGATAGCATCTTTTGGCTAGCATTTTATGATAATCATCTAAAAATAAGCCTGAAAATCCATAATCATAATTATTTGCAATATATTTTTGATATCTTCCACATACTGTATATTCAATATTATTTTCTTCTAGTTTTTTAATGACATTATCTTTAACAGAATAAAACGCCATATTAAACGATAAAATCATTACAATTGAAGTTAAAAGTAATAAAATAATTGTCATTGTAAGTCTTAATTTATTTCCTTTTAACGTTGTTTTAGAAAGCATTAACATATTTTTAAATGATAGCCTTCTTCTTTTTAGTTTTAAGATATCATTTGAATTTTCTTGAGTTTTTTCAGTATCATCTATAATCTTACCCTTTTCAAGTTTAATAGTTCTTTGTGAATAAATATTTGCAAATTCCTCATTATGGGATACTACAACAATTAATCGTTCTAAAGAAAGCTTTTTTAAAAGTTTTAATATTTCCCTTCCCGTTTCATTATCAAGCGCTGCAGTTGGTTCATCTAAAAAAATTACTTTTGGATTTTTTACTAAAGCTCTTGCAATCGATATTCTTTGAGCTTGTCCGCCCGATAATTCATTAATTTTACTATTTTTATATTCCAAAAGTTCAACTAAATCTAAAACTTCATTTATTTTTTCTTCCTCATACTTTTCAAGATTTAAAGCGATATTATCCCATACATTAAGTTCAAGAATAAGATTATAATCTTGAAATACGAAACCACAATAGGAAGCTCTATAATCTGCTTTTTCTTTTTCATTCAATAGGGTAATATCTTTACTTCCAACAATAATTTTACCAGATGTTGGAGTGTCAATCGCTCCTAATAAATTTAGAAGAGTTGATTTACCAGAACCTGATTTACCTAAAATAAAGATTAAACCTTTATTTGGTAAATTAAAGGAAACATTATCTAAAGCTACTCTTTCATTTTCTTTTCCCTTATTGTATACTTTTGTTAAGTTAACTATTTGCATTAGCTCTCACCTCTTTAGTACCATTATTATATCACATTTTTGTTACTAATAATTGAATAAATTTTAACTTTTAAAATGAGAATAAATTAGTTAATTGAAAAAGTAAATTCCGCTATGAATAGTAGAAAAAACTAAAAAAAGAAATGTAGGACTAAATTCCGCTTAAGTAAAAGGAAAAATCAGAGTTATAGTTCTACATTTTTAATTTACTACTTTTAATATTTAAATTTTAGATATATAATGAAAGTGCCAAAAAATGCAAAAAAAAATCAAGATAGTAGGTCTAATGATAGCGAATAGTCCTTTTTGCAAGACTAAATTCCGCCGTGATTTGTTAAATTCGAAACCTTGAATTGGCTATGTTTTATTTATTAGATT
>OJLA01001128.1_pt1 | contig 19091 bp, 20 predicted proteins | sample 1596611 | NCBI WGS metagenome assembly OJLA01 (sample SAMEA4350168, study PRJEB24818) | metagenome | biome: human; feature: gut; material: faeces | place: Denmark | collected 2013-09
ATTACAAAAACCGCGAAGACTGTATCTGCAATCTTCGCGATCCTATTCGTAAGCTGCCTAGCGGACTTGAACCGCCGACCTCCGCCTTACCAAGGCGACGCTCTACCAGCTGAGCCAAGGCAGCAACTGAAAAACTCAACTCGTTTAATATACTATAAGATTCACCATATGTCAACAATAATTTTTCAAAAAATCAATTTTTAAAAATGTCAACATTAAATTCGACATTTTTTCATGTTTTTATTGTTTTGCTGTTTTGCACAATATGCAGCCTATTTTATTGTATATTTTCACTTTTAGGCAGCGCAATAGTAAGGCTGCCACTTCTGCCAGCCTCTCACGCCCCCTATTTCCGTTCTTATGCAAGCTGCTTTACCTCTTCCTCGAATAGTTCCCCTGCTGAATGATAACCATGTATTTTGCGTGGGTATCCGTTTATCCAGTTCTCTATACTCTCTACCTCTTCCTCTGTCCTGTCGTCAAAATTTGTGCCTTTCGGTATCTTCCGGCGTATCATCTTGTTTGTTACCTCATTCGTGCCACGTTCCCAGCTACTATAAGGGTGGCAGTAATATACCTTTGTCCGCTTTTCTCCCTCGTTGATAATAGAACGCTGTAAGCCCTCTGCGTCTGCAAACTCGCTGCCGTTGTCTACCGTGATTGTCTTAAATACCCGCTTAAACATATCAGCGCCCCATTTTCTTTCTAATCTATCCAGCGCCGCTACTACCGCCTCGTCTGTATGGTCTGGCAGCTTAAATATAATCTCGTTTCTGGTTTTACGCTCTGTCAGCACCAGTAGAGTATTTTTTGACTTTCCCCGCTTGCCTAAAACGCTGTCCATTTCCCAGTTGCCGAACTCTTCCCGTGTATCTATCTCTTTCGGGCGTTTGTCTATGCTTTCTCCTGCTGCTGCCCTTTTCTGCTGCCTCTGTACTTTCTTATAATTTCTCTTCTTATTCTTCTTTACTGGCAAATTCTTATTAGACAGCTTAAGGAAAATACCCTTGTCAATGTAGCTGTATAATGTTGTTACGCATACTGTTACGGAAAAGTCCCCCTCTTTCCCCTGTGCTTTCAGTTCTCCCAGTACCGCAGCTGGGCTGTAATCTTCATTTACTATTTTATCCTCTATATAATTTGCGTATGCAATATCGTTGCCTATTTTAAGCTGTGTACCCCTTGCCTTTAAGTTTTCCTCTGCTTTCATTTGTGCCTTGTTTGGGCTATAACTTAATGTTTCTGTATAATCGCTATTTCTGTGCATATATTCCCCTCGCTTAAGCTCATTGTATATAGTGCTGCGGTGTACGCCCAGCTGTTCTGCTATCTCTATCACGCTATGCCCTGCTTTTTTCAATGCCTCAATACTTATACGGTCTGTCCATGTCAGCTGTCGGCTGCCTTTCTTATTCGCCATTTCTTCTACCTCTCTTTCGTTCCTGTTCTTTCCCCATATACGACGAAAAGCCGCAAACTCTTTTACAAGTCTGCGGCTTATGCCTTTACCTATTTACAACACTTTTTACAAGCGGTGTATTTCTTCTTTGCTTGGCTTAGCGGTATGCTCTTTGGGTTTTTCATTCCCGAACAGTTAGGCTTACTATGGTATTTTTTGTTGCTACGGTCTACATATACTGTAGTTTCTCCCGTATGCTGGCTTACGCTGGGCGTTGCGTCCTCGATTACGTCAAGCTCTATATTGCACCCGAACGTCTGTACCCCCCCCCCAGAAATTTCCAGTATTTCTGCGGTGTAGCGGGCTTTCGTGTACTTTCTCGCTAAGTCCCCCGCCAGCTCTGCCGATAGATTGCCTATTACCTTATCGCCCCACTTTACGTATGCGGCAGGCTCTCCGTTGTATGTATACTTTTCTACTGTAATATCTTCACTACCGGACATTTTGCTTAAAATATCCTGCCTGTTTTCTCCGTCCTCATTATTGAACGTCACGCCTACTACTTTCGTTCTGATTGTATCTAAAACCCTGCTACCAGATGCGGCGGCAGGCGCTGGTGTTCTGTTTCCGTTCTCTTTTCCTGCGCTTTTCTTTTTCAGTCCAAAATAGGCGCATACTGCCGCAATCACAATACAACCCACCCCACCTGTTATATTTCCAGACGGCAGCGCCGTTAAACCGCTTACTGCAAATAATGCAGCCACTACCAATAAAATTACCTTTTTCTTTGTCATAGTAAGCCCTCGCTTTCGTTTCTACTTCAATTCTAAAATTTCATCAGCAGAGGCGTTAAGCTCTCTGCAAATTTTCGCAAGTGTTATTGCGTTTGGCGTAAGCTCGTTGTTTTCCCAGCGGCTTATATCTTTCTGGTATACTTGCAGGCGCTCTGCAAGTTCCTTTTGCGTCACGCCTGCCGCTTTTCGTGCTTTTTTAATGTTTTCGCCTAAATTCATGCCTTACCTCTCTTTTCTCTTGCCCTCAAAATGAAAGCAACCAGCAGCTTTACCAGTCCTACTGCTACTAAAAATACTCCTAATTTTAAAAGCATACTCTTTACTCGGCTTTGGGTTTGTGTTATATTTCTTATAGGCGGCGGGCTTATCGCCCGCCTGTTGGTTAGGGCTTTCGCCCTAACCTATGTACTTACCAATTATGATAAGTATTGTTCCTATGATTAAGTCTATCACTGCACTGATTGCCAATTCTTGCCAGTTGATAGGCTTTTTCTTTTGTTTCATTTTCTTACCCATTGTGCCGTTTCTCCTTTCCAGTGGCTTTGCCTCTTATTTGTTCTTATCTCCTTTCCATGATTTTATTATATACCTTTTTCGGTATATTGTCAACACTTTTGTATAGATTTCTAAGAAAATCGCAAAAAAATAGAGGGCAGACAGCGAACCGCCCACCCTCGAAAACTTAAGCTAATCTTGTGGCATAATCTAAGCTAATCCAGCCTGCGCCACTCTTCAAGCGTCCCCAGCCAGTACTTGCGCCCTGTCCGGCTTTCACTTCCACAATGGTAAATACTCCCTTTCCTGTGGTTTCTCCCGTCTTTGCATAGTTCGTGCCTGCTCCTGTTCTGATATTAAGGTCTAAAATATCTACCTGTACGCTAAACGGAACGCCTGCGCTTGTCTGCTGCCCCGCTGCGGTATATACCGCCTTGCCGTTATCATCATATACAGTATAACCCGCCTTGCAAGCGCTCTTTGCATTTTCCAGCGACGTAAACGCCCCCAGCTGGCTTGCTGCGTCCGTCCAGCTCTTGCGCACTCTGTAATACTTTGTACCGTTTCCTGCTGCATACTTTTTATAGTATCCCTCGCCGTACTCTGCACGCTTTTTCTTTACTGTTTCGCTCTGGTCTGCTGGCTTTTCATATCCAGTAAGAACGGCATCAGATGCAGCACGCACGCTGCCCGCCTTTTTCAGTGCGTCCATTACTGCTGTGTATCCCTGCAATTCTTCCCATAAAAAGCCCAGCTGCATATTAAGGTCTGCAATGGATACGCCCGCCTGTTTTGCATGATTAAGCAACGCCTGCTTTCTGCTCCAATACGTCCACTGCGCCAGCCCATAGCCTGCACTGTCCTTTACAAAATTGCCATAGCTGCCATTATCCACCGCTGCTGTATATTCTGCGTCCGTCTTACCCAGCTTATTGTTATAGGTGTTCTGTAAGTTGTTCGGCATAAGCCCGCTTTCAGCATACAGATTACCCATAATACCAGCCACGGCATAAGCATTTAAGCCCTTTCCTGTAAGAAAATTCCAGATTGTTTTTTCATTGCCGCCCTGCGGTGTTTCTGCCTGTCCGCTGATTTTACGCTTAAACTCGTCCCATGTGTGGGCGCTGGTGTTATATACATACGGGTTAGGGCAAATCTTGCCCGTTACGTCGTAATGTCTGATTACATGAGATGCAGGCACGCCGTATTTATTCATAAGGTAACGGGTAAGCTCTGCCGCTGCCTCTACTGTTGCGTCCTCAAAATACCAGTCTTTATCTGTTGCGCCCATGCTCTTTGTGTTTTTCTTCCTTACGCACATTTCAATACCGATACTATTAGCGTTTCGGCACTCTGCGTGCTTATAGCTCGACGCTCCGCAATGCCACGCTATATTAGCGTCCTCTACGCACTGCCATACCTCGCCGTTAAATCCTACAAAGTAATGCGCCGACGCATTTCTATTGCCGCCGCCATAATATCGGCAGTTGTCCTCTGCGCCGCCCAGTGCGCCTACATAATGGATAACAATATACTTAATTCTGGAAACGCTGCCCTTATTGAAATTGTACTTACTTATCTTTCTGTTAATGTTCATATTTCCTGCCTTTCCGCATACAAAATAAGCGCCTGCGGTGTCCCGCAAGCGCTCTTTGCTGCTATGTCCTTATTATTCTTATCTTTCCTGTGTTCTGTGTTCCTCTACGTTGCCTGTGGTGCTGTCCCCGTCCAGTTCGTCTGTGTCCGGCAGTTCGTCCGTATACTTCGCCAGAAACTCCCGCACCTTTTCCCATACCTTTTTTACGGGCAGCCCGCATAATGCCATATTCTTAAAAATGCTCACTACTTCATAGGCAATGTAGAGCAGTGCGAAAAATTCAGCCACGCCCACGGTATCAAGCCCTAAATATGTACGTACCTGCTCCGGTATAAATCCGATTAAGTTAATCTTAATCAGTACGTCGATTGCCAGCATGAATACCAGAGAAATAAGCATACCTACTTTTCTGATAGCCCCGTCAATGCCTGCGCAGCTGTTAAATTTCTTCTCTTTGATTGCACGCAGCACGCCAAAAACCGTGTCGCACACAATCGCCAATACTACCAGCTGGATAATTTTGTTATGTGCCGCCGCCTCAATAAATTCTGTAATAGTCATGTTCATAAATCCTGCCTTTCTCTTAATTGCAAATCTTTTGCCCGCTCTTTCAGCTCTGCGCCGTCGTAGCTCGCTGTCTGCTCCCAGCTTTCCAGAGTGGCTATTAAATCAGCAATAAGCCTGCTTTGCTTTTCTATGGTTTCCTGTTGTTCTTGTACTACCCTTAATAAATTGCTACTCATGTACTCGCTCCTGCATTTTGCCGCTTAAGCAGCCTTTTCTATGGCTGCCTCTGCCAGCGTTTCTATTTTCTTTCGTAGGTTATAGCTGTCGGCGTGTCCTGCGTGTCCCGTCCAGCTCTGTATACTCTTTTGTAACTGCTCTTTTGTGATTTTCCCGCTCTCGCACTTCTTGATAGTACGCTTTATGCGCTTTATGCTGTCCTTTCGTACTTTCCTGTGCGTTGCCCTGTGTTTGTAGCCTACAAAGTCTATACCGTTCTTTGCTGCCAGTATGGTAGTTTTCGGGTTAAACTCTAACTTAAGCTCTTCCCGTAAGAATTGCTCTATCCGTGCAAGCCAGTTGCGCAGCTGTTCCTTGTCTGGGCTTAATATTACAAAGTCGTCCATATAGCGTATGTATGCCTCTACGCCCAGCTCATGCTTAATAAACTGGTCTAATGCGTCCAGATAGATATTTGCAAATAACTGACTGGTAAGGTTTCCTACTGGTATCCCTACGCCGTCCGGCATATTGCCGTTGTGGTCTATTATCCTGTCCAGCAATGCCAGTACCCCAGCGTCTTTTATAACCTTACGTATTTCAGTTTTTAATACCGCATGGTCTATGCTTTGGAAATAGTGGTGTATATCTGCCTTGATAGCATAAAGCGGCTGGTCTGGGTGGTATTTGTTCCACTCATACAGCCACTCTTTTAGCGTATCAGACGCAGCGTGCATACCTTTACCTTTCCGGCAGGCGTAAGACTGCGATATAAACCGCTTATCAAATATAGGCTCTAACACGTTGTTTATGGCGTGCTGTACCACCCTGTCATAGAACGGCAGCGCCATTATCTGCCGCTCTTTCGGTTCGTACACCTTAAAGTAATGGTATTTGCTTGGCTCATAGGCAAGGTTTATAATATCTTCCCGCACCTTGTCTAAGTTTTCCTCTTTGTCTTTCGTAAAAATCAGTACGTCTTTTCTGTGGCGTTTACACTTTCTGGCTTTGTTATAGGCTTTCTGTACGTTTCCATAGTCGCCCATAGCCTCTAAAAGCGTAATGCGCCGCCCGTCCTTATCGGTAATGTATCCTACTCTCTTCAAGTATTAAGCTCCTGCCTTTCGCCGTAGCTACTAACCAGCAGCCGTATTTTTTCTCTTTGCCTCACGGCGGGACAGCCACTCTGACTATAGGATATTAAACACTCGGTCTTATCCCTTTCTAAGTCCTTGCCAGTATTCCGTAGAACTCTGTGCCTGTAATGTTCTCACTAAGTCACACGCCCCACGAGCGCCAATGTTCGTATTGACATTCCACGGGTAATTGTTGCAATTCACGGCACGAGCGCCGCAATTCGCCCCATTGTTCCAGTTGCCGCCCGCTATCAGCGCCGCCAGAGGCTGTAAGTAAGCAGCTGCCCCATATCCTGCTATTTTCTGGTCTTTACCTCTTCTATCAGTTTGCCCAGCATAACGCCTATTTCTTTCAGCTTGCGGCAGCTCTCGCCGTAGTGCCGTGCGTTCATAGCGCTATACTTCAAGTCATGCGCCAGCCGCAGCAATTCTTTACTTTCCTGCAATGCCGTATCTACCGTGTATAAGTGGCTTTTCGTTGCCGTCTTATCCCACTTTATAACCTCTTGCAGCATTTCAAGAATTGCGTTTCTTGTCGCCGTCTGTAAACTGAATTTCTCATACTTTGGGTACTTCGTAAGCAGAGGGTAAATATATAGCAGAAAATCGTATATTTTCTGGTGTATAATATCTGTTTTTGTCTGTATGTCCATGCCTTACCCCCGTTTATCCGGCTGGGCTTTCGCCCGCCGTCTACAGAGAGTCACACGCCCCACGAGCGCCAATGCCCGTATCGACAAACCACGGGTAAAGGTCGCAATTCACGGCACGAGCGCCGCAATTCGCCCCATTGCCCCAGCTGCCGCCCGCCCGCAGCGCCGCCAGAGAATATGCGTAATACTGGTAAATGTTACCAACGTCGTAAGACTTCTCGCCTGTGTTCAATGGGCTTTTCTTGTCCCAGCCCCACGCTACGCTTGCGTGGTAGTCTGCATTTGTGGCGTGTTCCGCTCTTGTAATAAGCTCGTCCAGCCACTCCCAGACACGCCCCACGGCATCTACAACGCCCACGGAAGAAACGGCATTTACCACACTGCCTGTTACGCCCCTACCTGTGTTGCTGGTGGCGCTCCATGCGTTTGTATTTGCGTTATCCAGTCCGGCAGGGCTGCCAAAAGCATAAGCGCAAAATTCTGCATAGTTCGGCAGACGCTTACCGCTCTTTGCCAGACGTTCTACAAAGTTGTACCAGTTCATGCTTTCTGTACCCGTCATAGGTGCGCAGCCATACTCTGATTTCAAGCCCTTTGCCCCGTCGTCAGAATTAAGGTAAATATCTACCCATGTGCCGCCGCCTAAATATACCATACCCTCTGGGCTGCATTTCGGGCGGTGTCCCAGTGTCCATACAGAACGTGGTACAATGCCGTTGCTTACTGCACTTTCCCAGCCTGTGCCAAAAATAACACTGCTGCCATTAAGCGGCTGTAAATTGCTGTCCACCTTGCGGCAGCGTCCATAATGAAAGCCGCCGATTTTACGGCTGTTTGTAGCGTTCCAGCCTGTCGGGTATGTAGAATTAAGGGAAATTACGTATTTCTCGTCTGCGCTGTCAATTCTGCTGTCGCAGATATATACGTAATAGTCCTTACCTACCGCAAAAGCGCTGCCTGCGTCCAGATTAGCAGCCGTAAGAATTGTATTTGCTGTCTTGAAAATTCCAGCGCCGCCCACGGCAATTACGCAACCCTCTACTACGGTCAGCTCATTTGCTCCGCTGGCGTAAATGTACTCATTGCTCGGTGCTACAATATCGCTGATTGTAGCCATTTTATTTACGTTCAAAAGCGCCCTTGCGTCGGTCTTTGTAACGTCGTCCACTAATAATCTACTCATACTGCTTTAATACTCCTTTCAGTGCTGCAATGTCGTCTGTTGTCATTCCTGCCACGGTGTCTGTGCGTTCCAGCGCAATTACCTTGCAGCCCGCTTTTACCGCTTTGGAAAGTGTAAGGGCTGTTCTGTCGTTTCCCGCCTCTCCTGCTGCCGCTGCCTCGTCGGTCTGGATATGTGTTACTCCCTGCACCGTGCCGGATACGTCGCCCGCTACAAATTTCATACCTACCGCTGCCTCGTCGCAGTAATATACCGTAACCGCCTTTTTCTCTTCCTCTACAGCTGCTACGCCGCACTCAATATAACGCTGGTTCTCTGCGCTCTCGATTTTCGCCAGCAAATCTGCTGCTGCCAGTTCTCCGCTTGCTACCATAGCAAGGCAGTTGTAATAATCCTCTTTTGTCTTTAATACTTTAGGAAATCCTTTCATGGTCTGCCGCCTTTCTAAAATGTATTTGCAAGATAGGAATTACCCACGTAGGTAGCCCCTAACACTGCCGTTTCTACTGTTCTTTCGTAATGCTGGCTCATGTATGCTGCGCCCATGTAACACAATCCCAGTACAGCATCATGCTTATAGTCAATGCCCCAGCCGCTTTCTACTCTCTTAAGTCGCTCGTCCAGCGCTGCTATTGCCTCTTTGGTTTCTTTCGTGCCTGCCTCTGCCTGCTTTTTCACTTCCTGCATGGCTGCTGCCAGCTCTTCAATTTGCAGTTGCAGGCTGCCTGCTATGTCCTCACCCAGCTTGTCCTTGATACTCTCAAACCATGTGTTAAATTCGTTTTCAGCGTCCGACTGGAATAGCTTAATTTTTGCCATAAATTCTGTATAGGCGCTTAAAAGTTCCTTGTCCCAGTTGTCAAGCGTGCTTTCAAAACTGCTGTATCTTTCGTTAAACTGGCTCTCATACTGCGCAAATAAGCCCTCTGTCTTGCTTACGTAGCTGTCATATACGCCCGCAATCTCTGTAAGGTACTTTTCCATACTCTGCTTATATGCGCTGAACTCGTCCAGCACGGCTGCGCTGTAGGTGTTGAAAAAGTCCGTAAACTGCTTTGTAAGCACGCTTGCGTCTATCTCTTCCACCGTTCCTGTTACAATGCCGCAGACTGCGCTATTAAACCGCTGGTCTGTGATGTTCTGCGTCTGTATCCTTGTTACGCCCTTGCCTACGTAAATATCTGCAAGCGCAAGCTCCCATATTTCCGTAGTGCGTGTTACTGCCGTTGCTGTCGGCTTTGCAGACGGTGTGCCTTTCAGCACCGCAATATACATATCTCTTTGCGGCAAATCCCAGCGAACTACTACCCTGTCCACCCTGTTAAGCGCTCCCTCTGCCGTATCCAGTGTTACGCTAAGCGTTGCAGGATTTCTAAAGGCGTAGCCGTTTATAAAGGCATAGCCTGCATTTACTCTTATTTCCATGCCGCTGTAAGCTACTACCTGTAGCCCGTCGCTCGGCTTTGGAAAAATGCCGTTTGCAATGAAAGTAGCAAAGTACCACGCCCAATCCTCGGCTTTATATACCCTGTCGTACTCTCCGTCTACTGCCACGGCATTAAACGGTAAGCTGTTTGCCATTTCTGCTACCTCACTTTCCTAATCTGGTCTACCAGCGTCGGCAGGCTGTCGCCAAAAGTCGCCTCTATGGTTTCCTCGCCTTTCTGGTATGTTTCTGTTACTTCTGTAATGCGTGCATCTATCTGTATGCCCCACTTAGTTTCTTTGCAAGTAATACGGTCGCCTAAATCAAAATCAGCCTTAAATTTTAAGTTTGAATTTGTATTTATGGTACTTACAAAATTTATGTTCTTGCCGTAGTTTTCCAACTCTGCGCCGCCTCTCGTTTTCAGCATTGCAATATAGGTATTCAGCGGTATTGTTACCTCTGTTTCCCCCTGCTGGTACTTTCTGGCAATGTCCGTAGCGTCGCAGAATACCTCTACTAAATCCAGCCCCGTTGCGCCCTCGCCGTCCACTGTGGTTACTGGCTGGCTGCCGTCGTCGTCAGCTGCTCCCTGCACATAAATAAAGTTGCCGCAGTTCTCTATACTGGCTGTATATTCCTGCTCGTTGACATTATCAAAATCTCTTGAAAATATGCAGGGTGTGTTACCCTCGGTATTTGTGGCTGTAAGGTCATTGCCCTTATACAGATAAAAGCCAAACAGTCTCTCTCTTTCGTTAAGCAGAATGTCATAGCCCAGCTTTCCAGCCTGCGCCCTTGCCTTTACTTCCTGCCCCAGTTGTGCGTATACCTCGTTTGCATATTCAACCGCCACGCCGTCTATGGTTTCCTGCGCCAGAAATGCAAGCAATGGAAAACGCCGCTTTGTTCCTGCTGCGCTGCCGCAGTTGTTCTTTACCATAAGGTTTATAAGATACTGGTTTGTACCTGTCGCCACAATCTGCGGATAAATGCAGCGCTTATTAAGCCACCAGCTAAGCATATAGCCTTGTGCCTCTAACTGCTCTAAGCCGTTCTCGTCTTTGGTAATGTGTACGTAGGTTATCTGCGCTGCCCTGCGCCATACGCCGCCGTCGGCGGTCTTTACTTCCTTTTTTCCGTCGTGCTTGGTTATTAAGTTACCCTCTACCAGCAAACGGCTGTTATTGTCCGTAATCGGCGCAAGCAGGCTAAAAGTTCCTACGTCAAAATACTTTGTATGCCATAGCAGGCTTGCCAGCTCGTCTATAGCTCCCAGCGGCTGTACTGTCTTGTCGAATACTCTAAGCTCCATACCGTCACACTCCTAAAAATTCCTTGCTGTAGAATATGGATACTTCCAGAGAATTTACGCCGCTGGCTGCATCATATCTAAACATATTGTCGCCTATGGCAAGCTGCATAAATGTACTGTCTACATCAATGTAGCGGAAATAGTCGGTTTCTACGCCGTCCCTTATCAGCTTAGCGCCCTTGCTGCCGTACTTCGTGTTAATCTCTATCACGTCGCCCGTTTTCATAGTGGCGTTAATCTGTATAAATTCCTCGGTATCCACATTAAGCAGTATCGGGTTTGAAACTGTCCCCAGTGCTGTAAACCTTATCCTCATTCCTGTTGATACGTCGCCCTCGTTGTAGCAGTCCACTATTACGCTTTCCGCTCGGTATCCGTATATCATGCTCTTTGTGCTGTCCTTTTCGATAACGCAAGGGAAATGCCACGCAGCCACCCAGCTTGCTATATCCTCTTTTGTTTCTTCCTCTTCCCGCCAGAACGGGTTAAGGCACTCTATTTGTAAATCAAACTCATAAAGTACCTCTTTCTTTAGTATCTTAGGCTCTCCATACGCCCTGCAATCAATCACACGCTTAAAGCCGCCGTACTCATACACCAGCGTAGCGCTAAGCTCTGGGTTAAATATCTTAAGCATACGGCGGCGCAGTTCCAATGCCTGCGCCTTGTCCCGTGTGTTGATATGTCCCACTACGTCTATGTCCCTCGCCTCGATACGCTGCCCTACGTAGGTGTCGCCGTGCTGTCCCATACTATTTGTGCTGTAAATGACGCTCGTAACGCCGGAAATGCCCTCTACGTCTTTACTTATATTGCAATGGTATACGCTGTCTACTCCCAGCTCTAACCGCTCGCCCCTTGAATTTATGTAAGTCAGTTTTTCATTTTCCATGTGTTACACCGTCCTTGCTATCATTCTGAACTGTCGGGCTGCCTCTTTCTGCTGTTTTGCATAGTCCGTGGTATTCGCATAAATATACTGATTGACAACTACGCCGCCTGCTGCACTGCCGCCACCTCTCGGCTTTGGCTTTTTGTCGTCGTTATCATACTTAAATTCATTGCCTACATTTACCTTTGCGTCTACGTCAAACTCCTGCGGTACGCTGTCCTCAATCATTTTCTTAACGCCGCCGATTTCATTAGAAAAGCCAACGCCGATACCCTGCGCCAGATATACGCCGATTTCGTCACGCATCAGCTTAGACGGGCTGGCAATTCCAAATAAATCCTTAAGGAAGTCGGTAACATTGCCTACCCAGCCGCTTATTTTGTCTTTTATCCACCTCGTAGCGCCGCTTATGCCGTTCCAGATGCCCTCTACCATGTTTTTACCGAACCCAGCAAACGTACTGCCAATATTCTTAAATACGTCTGTTATTCCAGTAATTACATTTTTCATGCCCTCTACGGCTTTGTTCTTTACTTCTGTACCCCATGTAGCCACTTTGGTAATTGCACCAGAAATGCTGTTATAAATCTTTTGCGGTATTTCCTTAACAATCGTAACAATGCCCGTTACCATGGCATTCATTACCTCTTTGGCTTTCGTAAGCATATTGTTACCCCACGTAGCCACTTTGGTAACTGCCCCTACTATGCTGTTCCAGATTTTCTGCGGCAGTTCCTTAACAATCGTAATAACGCCTGTTACCATGGCGTTCATTACCTCTTTGGCTTTCGTAAGCATATTGTTACCCCACGTAGCCACTCTGGTAACTGCTCCTACTATACTGTTCCAGATTTTAGCAGGCGTTTCTTTCACAATCGTTACAATGTTCGTAAGCATTGTGTTCATTACTTCTTTGGCTTTGGTCTGCATATTTGCGCCCCACGTAGCCACTCTGGTTACTGCGCTTACTATACTGTTCCAGATTTTCTGCGGCAGCTCCTTAACAATATCTATAACTTTCGTTACAAAATTTGTTATAACTGTGCCGCCTTTTTCCTGCATATTTGCGCCCCACTCTGCTATTTTCTCAACGCCCGCAGCGATTGCCTGCGGTATCAGAGTAGGTAGCTCTTTTATTTTATTTATGATTGTCGTTACCAGCTTGCCTGCCGCCGTCAAAATCTTAGGCAGCCCCGTAATCAGTCCTGTTACAATGGCTGCTATAATCTGCGGTATGGCTGCGATTAAAAGCGGTATTGCATCTATGATGCCGTCAATCAATGCAACTATAATATCGCCCGCACTTTCGATAATAAGCGGTATGCCCTCAACCAGTGCATTTATGATAGCCGTTATGATTTCCGGCAGTGCCTCAATCAGTACAGGCAGCGCTGCTACCAGCCCCTGTGCCAGCCCCGTAAGCAGCTGTAATGCTGCTGTAATCAGCAACGGTATATTTTCTATCAGCATGGTTACAATGTTCGTAACCACCGTTACGATTGTTGGCAGCAATGTAGGTAACGCTTGTGCGATACCTTGCGCCAATTCCGTAATAATCTGTACGCCTGCCTCTAAAAGCTGCGGTAATATAGTAAGCAGCGTATCTATGATTGTCGGTATAATCTGCCCGATTATGCTTATCATTTCCGGCAGCATTCCAACCAGCGTATTAAGCAAGTCCTGTACGCCGCTCATTAAAGGCGGTAATAACTCCTGTATAACCTGTGGTATATACGTTGCAAGCTGCTCTACGATTTCTCCCAGTCCGCTTACCAGCCTCGGCACTGTTTCTATTACCCTCGGTGCTATATTCCCTACCACTGTTACAATACTGTCTACCAGATTGCTTGTAAGCTGTGAGAAATTCGCCTCGCTGTCTGCCATTCCAGCTACCCAGTTGTCCCACGCTGAACTCATAGAACTAACCGAACCCTCTATTGTTGTACTTGCCTCTTTTGCCGTTGTCCCTGTTATGCCCATTTCCGTCTGTACGACGTGAATAGCGTCTACAACGTCTGAATATGATGAAATATCATACTTAATGCCGGATAGCTTGCTTGCATCATCAAGTAGTCTCTGCATTTCCTCTTTTGTACCGCCATATCCCAGTTTTAAGTTATCCAGCATGGTATAATTCTGCTTTGCAAAACCGTTATAGGCGTTCTGTATAAGCGATATATCAGTACCCATTTTATTTGCATTGTCTGACATATCCGTAATTGCCACGTTTGCCTTTTCTGCTGCCGCTGCCGTGTCATTATTCATACTGGCAAGCAGCGACGCTGAAAAGCTGGTAACTGTTTCCATGTACTCATTTGCAGACATTCCGGCTGTTTTATATGCGTCGTTTGCATAACCAACAACCGTATCAGACGACGTTTTAAAAAGAGTTTCTACACCGCCTACAAGCTGTTCCTGTGCTGCGTATCCCTCTATCGCTTTTGTGGTAAGCGCTCCTATGGCTGTTGCCGCTCCCGCAACTGCTGCCGCCGTCGCCGCTGCTGCTGCTTTAAGCGCTGTACCCATTCCGCTTAGCACGCTTGTAAATCCAGAAAATTTTCCCTTTGCGTCGTCTGCCTGTTCCCCGCTGTCTTTTATTTCCTTTCCCATTTCGTCAGCGGCTTTTTCTGCTTTTTCCATTTCGTCAGTCGTTTTGCCTAATTCCTGCTCTGTCTTTACAAGCGCTGCTTTCTGGTAATTTAACTGGGTTTCAAGTTTTTTACTTTCTTCGCTATTGTCTCCTGTTGCCTTGCGACATTTTTCTAAAGCCGCCTCGGTTTCTTTTACCTTTTTTGCCTGCTCGTCGTATGTTTTCTGTAGTACCGCCTGCTTTGCTTTCAGCGCATCTACGCTGCTTGCATTGTCCTTATATTCAGCCGTTACAAGTTTCATTTCAGAATTAAGCACTTTAAGGGTGCTGTTAATTTCCTTGCAGGCTGCTTTATACTCTGCCTCTCCGTCAAAACTTAACCTTGTTTTGACGTTCTGCGTCTTATCTGCCATAATTAAAAGCCCCCTAACGCTATGTCTATATCGTCCATGTTTTCTGTAGCTGCTGGTGTTCCCGCCTGTTCCTGTCGGAAAATGTGCGGGTTATATTCCTTGTGATATTTAAACAGTGTCGTTATCTGGTATGGTGTTTTTCTCCATGCCTCACGTTCCCTGTATCTCAAAAGCACTACTGCAATATACAAAAGCCGTGCAGTATCTAATTTTCCTGCACGGCTGCCCTGTTTCCCTCTTCTGTTGTTTCTTCTCCGTCGTTTTCGTTCTCTGTGTCGCTGTTGTCTCCCGCAGTTCCTCTGTAGAACGATTTAAAAATAGCGTTCTGTACTTCCTGCAAATTTCCTGCGTGTATCAGTCTGCCTACCCTCTTCTCTTCAAGCAGCTGGGCGTTTTCGTCCTCTGCTAAAAGTGCCTCGTTAATAAGCAGCGTAAGTAACCACCTTGTATCTTTAAAAAGGTTTGGGTTATCTTTATTGAATACCTCACTTAATTTGTCGTAGCCCCCAAACTTTTCCTGTACTTCGTCTAATGCGTTCAGCGAAAAAAGTAAACCATATTCTTTGCCGTTCAGCTCTACGGGAAAAGCCCCGCTCTTTAATGCTCCCATGATATAAAATTAAGGCGCAGCCCATGCTACGCCTCTCTCCTTTCCTGTTTTATACACTTTCCATTGCTGCTGCCTTTTCCGGCACTGCTGTAAACCACGTTTTAGCCGCTGCGCTTTCCTCTGTTCCCACAAAGTCTGCTTTCCACAAGTTATCTTTCTTTCTTGTTGTAAAAGATGCCTCAATGTCCGGCGTGTTAAACTTGATACTCTCGCCCTTTGTTTCGTACTTTTCAGACGGTACTTTAAATTTTGCTTTAAGCAGCCATACGTAACGGTATTTACCACCCGTTTTCTTAGCTCTGAACCCTACAGCAACATACGGCGGCTCGTCCTCTTTTCCCGCCCATACTACGCTGTTCTTATCTACTGCCTGCCCCAGCAGCTCTGCCAGCACTTCCGGCGTAAGGTCTTTAATTCCCAGCTTAAGCGTTCCGCTTGCAAACTCCGTGACGCTCTCGCTTAATGTGTCGTCTGCATACAAGCTGCCGTCTGCTGTCTTTACGGATAAATCGGCGCTCATTGCCTCTGCCATTTTCTTAGGTGTCCCGTAGCTCTCTGCTCCGTCTGCCTCTGTGCATACGGCGTAATATAAATCTTTCAGTCCCAGTGTCATTGTTTAATCACTCCTCTTTCAAAATCTCGACTGTGATAGGCACTAACCAGTACCCCGTTTCTGTTTCGTAGCTTTCTGCGTCTATGCTGTTGATATAAACGCCTGCTGCTTTCAATACCTCTTTTGTCTTATCAAGCTGCGCCTCAAAATCGCCCTTATGGAAAAGCGTAACTCTATACATTTCCCTGCGCTCTTTCTCTTCGTCGTCTGCATTTACCGCAGGCGTACCCAGCAGCCGCAGAAACGTATAATATGCGTCTGGCTTATCCCGTCCAGTGTAAACGCCTCTCTGGGCTGGCAACCCTGCGCTTTCTAAAATCTCCTGTATACTCATTCGCCTGTTTCACTCTCCCATATACTGCGCTGTACCTCTACTACCTTTTCGTGCGCCTTTTCGTTTGCCACTGTCATATAAGGGCGTGCAGCGTGGCTACTTGTGCCGTACTCTGCCACAAAGCCGATTGTTGCATAGCGCACCTTGCTTTTATCTCCTTTTCTGTCGTTTCCATGCTTTGCCCGTCCCTGTGGGTATATCTCTACGTATTTCTCCGTATCGTCGCCCTTTACGTCCGTAGCTTTTATGGAATTGATAAAACCGCCCGTTTCATTCAGTCCCATTGCCTGTGCCTCTGCTCTCTGTGCCTCTATCAGCACATCAGCACCAGCTTTAAGCATTTTGGGGACTGCCTCAACTGTAGCCGCCTCTCTCCGGCTGAAAGCGTCTATAATATCTTCCAGCCCGACTGTATTAAATTCTCCCATGCTTACACCTCGTTTCTGTGGCGTAAATCTGTAAGCGTAAGCTCTATGGTGTCTGTCCCTGTATCGTAGGTCTTAAGCACAAAATAGCGCCGCCCGTTTACTTCTACTACGTCCTCGCCGCCATAATCTGCCTTGTGTACCTCGTACTTTGCCTCTACCAGTTTTCCTGTCTGCTGGCTCTTAAAATATTCACTGTACCCTACTGATTTTTTGTTACAGAATACAGTGCGGGTGCTTTCTTCCGGCTTTACTGCAAAGCCGTTTTTATTTACCCTGTTTTCTGCTGTTGTTTCTGCAATAAGTGTTAATTCGTCCAGCCACTCCACCGCTTTACACCCCACTTTCTGTGCTGTTGGTGTCCGTTTCGGACACTTGCGGCGCTGTGTTGTATTCTGCTGATAAAGATAAGCGCATTTTAAGTGCGTCGTATGACTTTCTAAATTGTTCCGCAGCATTGTTAAAACCAAACTCTGCCTTGCAATACAGTGTAATTGCTCTGATAATCAACCCGTCTGTCTCTTTTATCACTTTTACGCCGTCGTTTTTCATATCAGCTTTGCAGGCGGCTATACAGTCGTTTATTTCCTCTGTGATTTTCTCACTGGTGCTGCTGATACGCAGCGCCGCCCGCATTTTCTCGGTTAATGTTGTGGTATCTGCTGCCATAGCCTGCACCCTCTTTCTTACTCTTCTATTACTGCTGCTACGCCTGCCTCTTCCAGAACTGCTGCACGTTCTCTGCTTACTGCGTATTCGTCCCCAGTATCCTTAATCTGGTTTAATTCCTTGTCAAGGAAACGGCGCTGTGCTTTTACTTTTACAAGCTCTGTGGCTGCCTCTTCCTCTTCGGCTTTCGCTGCTGCCTCTGCTGCCGCCTCTTCCGCTGCTCTTTTATCCTCTTCTGTAAGCTCGCTTTCGTCCGGTATGTCTACCTCAACCGCTGCGCAGCGTGTAGCAATTTCTTTCTTTGTTCCCTCTGCATCTACGCCCAGCTGCTTTGCCAGTTCCTGCAAATCCTCTTTCTTATAGCTTTCCAGCTCTTTTGCGTCTAAGTATCCTTTCATTTCTTGCCTCGCTTTCTTACACTGCTGTTACGCCCTTTTTAACTAAGATAATGCCCGCAGCGTCAGCTACTTTGCCGTCCACTACCATTAAGCACTTATTCTTAATCTTGTTGTTGTCGTGGTCTGTCCACTTCACTACCTGCATTTCCATGTTGGTATTGATAACGTAATCGGAGAAATTCATAAATACTGCGATTACGTCGCCCTCGTTTGCGTCGTCCCAGCTCGGTAAAACGTCGTCCTCTACAGTTTCCACATTCTTACCCATGAAACGGTATGTTTCCTCTCCGTTTACGCCGTAGTTTGTGCGTCCGATAGGCTGCCCGTTCTTATCTTCCATGCCGTCAATGCCAGTATCAAAAGTGGACTGGTTCATAACAAAGCTGCCGTTTCTGTACGCCTTTTTCATTTTGCCTTTTACCTTGTGCCAGCCGTTCCAGCTTGCGTACTCTTCCGGTGTCAGAGTAATTACAGCTGTTACCCTGCTGTCTTTCAGAACGCCCAGCGGCTGCCCCTCGCCTGTACCGTTGAAAATGGCAATTTCAATAGCCTTTACCATTGCCTCTGTTGCCATAGGTACAAACAAATCAGTAAACATTTTCAGCGTTACTACATTCGCCAAAATGCTCTGGGAAATTTTGCACTCCAAACCGTAATAATTGAATGTTACGGAATTTTTAGCAGATGCTTTCTGGTCGTCGCTGCTCTTTTCCTCTGTAATCCAGTGCGCAGTAGGCTTTAAGTCTGCAATCGGAATGGAAACGCCGCCCTGTACGTTAATCTTGCGCACCTTTGCATAAATGCTGCCGTAGCTTTCCAGTTTCTGAATGATTTCATTCATAATAGTTGTCGGAATTACAGCGCCACTGTCTGCTGTGGTTGTGGTTTCAGCTGCTCTGTACTCTGCCGGAATAGCAACGCCTCTGCATACATAATTCATAAACGCTTTTCTGTATGCCGTAGTGTCGTATTTGTCCTCTGGTTCTCCTGCTCCTGCGCCGCCTGCTCCCTTGAAATTTCTAAGCAGCGTGGCATCTGCTCCCGCTCCACCTGTCGGCTCTCCTGCTGCAATTCTTTCAAGCAGCTTTTTGCGTTTCTCTGCCGCTGCCAGTAAAGCGGTGCGCTCTTCCTGCAAGTCTGTTACCTCTGTTTCCAGTTTTGTAATTTCCTCGTCCGTAAGCTCCGCTGCTCTGGTGTTAAGCTCTTCTTTGATTTCGGCTAATCTTGCCTCAATTTCCTTTAATCTCATAGTCTGTGTTCTCCTTTTTTGTTTTGGTTTTTATAAGCTCGCCTTAATCTTTAGTATTGCTGCCCGCCTCTTAAGCAACTCCTGCCGCTCCCGCTCGTAACTCCTACTCGCAAAAGCACGGGCGCTTATTTCAGTATCGTTATTTGCCGAATACTCACGGCTGATACATCATAAACC
>OJLA01001137.1_pt1 | contig 18979 bp, 18 predicted proteins | sample 1596611 | NCBI WGS metagenome assembly OJLA01 (sample SAMEA4350168, study PRJEB24818) | metagenome | biome: human; feature: gut; material: faeces | place: Denmark | collected 2013-09
TGCATCTTCGATGATCCGTGTCTTTCCAAGTTTGGAGCACTCCGCGGGTCATGTCCGCATCCCGGAAGACAATTTGTAGGACTTTTGTGTGTGTCCCTTATGGCACCTCTGAGCAAAACATAACCGCGCGAAGCCGATGTCTGAGTCGGCATCTGCCTTATTTTCAATAGCAGATGCCGGCGAGTTTCGGTTCGCGCGGTTTTATATTGTCTGCGAAGAGGTGCCCTTAGGGACACCAGAAAGTCCGCCCATTGTCTCCGGTGTGCCGGACATGTACCCGTCGGATTGTCCAAACGTGGAAGAGACACGGAATCCGATGCAAACATTCAGCCGGAAGAAATGCTCACATTTTTCTCCAACGAATATTCCATCTGCATTTCCACATGAAATCCCCAAGTGTGTTTCTAATAATATTACTTATCAAAGCACGATATGCTTATTGCGGCAGTTCCTTTTTACATACCGTTTCTGTTCTGCAAAAAATGAGGGACGCATATACATCAGTGAAGTCATTTTGGGAGAATGGCATGTATCGACGCTTTCTTTCTCTATTGTTAAGTATGAGCTTACTTATTTTTTCGCCTGTGCGTGTCCGGGCGCAGGATGTGCCGGCAGAGTCGGAACTGTACGCAAAATCTGCCGTTTTGATGGATGCGGATTCCGGAAGAATTCTCTATGAGAAAAACGGGCATGAAGCGATGGCGAATGCGAGCACGACAAAGATTCTAACCTGTATCGTGGCACTGGAAAACTGTGATCCGGCGAGCGTGGTTACGGTGTCAAAAAATGCGGCATCCCAGCCGAAGGTACATCTGGGGATGCACGAGGGACAACAGTTTTATCTGAGGGATCTTTTATATGGCCTGATGCTGGAATCCTACAATGACTGTGCGGTGGCCATCGCGGAATTTGCGGCGGGGGAGGTGCAGGGATTTGCCGCGCTGATGAATGCGAAGGCAGAGGAACTCGGCTGTGAGGACAGCTACTTTATTACACCGAACGGACTGGATGCGAAGGATGATGCCGGGGTTCATCACACGACGGCGGCAGACCTTGCTAAGATTATGAAATATTGTATTAAGGAATCGTTAAAAAGCGACGAATTTCTCGAGATTACACGGACGGCGCAGTATTCTTTTTCTGATGCAGAGGGGAAATGCACGTACCAGTGCACGAACCACAATGCATTTTTGCAGATGATGGAAGGGGCGCTTTCCGGAAAAACGGGATTTACCGGAACCGCCGGATACTGCTATGTCGGAGCGTTGCAGCGGGAGGACAAAACGCTGATCGTGGCGCTGCTCGCCTGCGGATGGCCGAACAACAAGACCTATAAGTGGTCCGACACCAGAAAACTCATGAATTACGGATTGGAGCAGTTCAAAAAGATCGACCTGTTGCAGATTGAGCCGGACGAAGCGGAGCTTGCGCCCATAGAGGTGCGGGACGGACAGGGCGGACAAATCGGCGAAACGGTGTATTTAAAACCGGTTGTCAGGAACTATGCAGGGGAGGAGAGTATCCTGGCGCCGCTAAGCAGTGAGGTTACGCTTAAGTATGAGATTGCAGACCAGCTGTATGCACCGGTGAAGAGCGGCGATTACATCGGGAAGATTCGTTATATGCTGGGGGAGGAGACGCTCGCGGAGCGATGTGTGGTAGCCGGGGAGACAATCGGAAAGATCGATTATCCGTGGTGTCTGGGGCAGGTGCTTCGGCTTCTCTGGATCGAATAAAAAACACAAACAAAAAGCGTCAAAAAATTAACAATTTACTTGAAATATTGCAGAAAAGCAATTATAATTTAACATAGCGTAATTTGTTGAATTTTTATACAAAGACGCATGGATTTACATCATTCACTATGAAGCCGCATCCCAAATGGATGTGGACAACAATTTATAGATGGAGGGCAAAAAGAATGAATAGTAGCAATGATAGCCTGGCTATGCAGCGCATCACCAGGTTAGTCGACGAGAACAGTTTCATTGAGATCGGTTCTCTCGTAACCGCAAGAAGCACAGATTTTAATCTTGCAGCAACGGATACTCCTTCCGACGGAGTCATCACAGGACACGGCCTGATTGACGGCAATCTGGTGTTCATTTACAGCCAGGACGCTTCTGTTTTAAACGGAACAATCGGCGAGATGCATGCGAAGAAGATCGCTGCAGTGTATGACATGGCGATGAAGATGGGAGCACCGGTGATCGGCTTTATCGATTGCGCGGGAGTCCGTTTACAGGAGTCTGTAGATGCGCTTGACGGCTTCGGACTGATCTATGCAAAAGAAGTTGCAGCATCCGGCGTGGTTCCGCAGATTTCAGCCGTATTCGGCAGCTGCGGCGGTGGACTGGCAGTGGTACCGGCACTTTCTGATTTTGCTTTTATCGAAGAATCCAAAGGAAAGATGTTTGTGAATTCTCCGAACGCAATTGACGGAAACCGCATCGAGAAGTGCGACACATCATCTGCGGCATTCCAGGCAGATGAGAACGGCTGCATTGACGCGACGGGAACAGAGGATGAGATCCTTGCAGACATCCGTGAGCTGGTCGGCATGCTTCCGCTCAACAACGAGGGAGATGTCTACACAGACGAGTGTGCGGATGACCTGAACCGTGCATGCGAGAGCATGGATGCCATGAAGGGTGATCCGAGATATCTTCTCAGTGAGATTTCGGACAGCCATACATTCTTCGAGACAAAGGCAGGCTATGCCAGAGATATGGTGACCGGATTTATCAAGTTAAACGGTATGACGGTCGGCGCAGTTGCAAACTGCACAACGGTATACGACGAAGAGGGCAAAGAGAGCGAGAAGTTTGACAATGTTCTTTCCGCAAAGGGATGTGAGAAGGCAGCAGAGTTCGTATCTTTCTGCGACGCATTCGAGATCCCGGTACTGACTCTGACGAATGTCAAGGGCTACAAGGCATGCAAGTGCTCTGAAAAGCGTCTTGCAAAGGCACTTGCTCATCTGACCTCCGCATTTGCGGGAGCTACATGTCCGAAGGTGAACCTGGTCACGGGAGAGGCATACGGTACCGCTTATGTTGCTATGAATTCCAAGTCTATCGGTGCGGATTTCGTATATGCATGGCCGGACGCAAAGGTCGGCATGATGGATGCGGATCTTGCAGTAAAGATCATGTACGCGGATGCATCTGCGGATGAGCTTGCAGAGAAGGCAAAGGAATATGATGCACTGCAGGGCAGCGTTATGACAGCAGCCAGAAGAGGCTATGTGGATCTGATCGTTGATCCGGCAGATACGAGAAAGTATCTGGTAGATGCGTTTGAACTGTTATACACAAAGTGTGCATATACACCGGACAAGAAACATGGAACAAAATAGAAAGGTGAAGTTTATGAAGAAAAAATTATCTCTTATACTTTGTCTTTGCTTTATGGCTCTGGGACTTGCAGCATGCGGAACAGATCCGACAACGGTTGACTATTTCGGAATGACTTACGATGAACTGCAGAGCAGCATGGAACAGGAAGTTTCCGCGCTGGTTGGTCTTACGGACGACAACAGAACCTATATCCAGTCCTACGGCAGCGATACGGCAATGAAACTTGTCGAGAGTTGGGATGAGGCGACAAGTGATGTCGGCGCATATCAGGGACTTGGAGAATTCAATATCACAAAGGCACAGAAAACCTTAACAGTAGATCAGTATGTAGAGTATCAGAATCGTGAAGTCATCGTTTCTTACATCTATACATACAATTACGAGACCGAGCAGCCGGAGCTTACTGATGCATCTGCGGACAAGGTATATACGCTGGGTGAGAAGATGGAGAAGGCTGCGTTAAATACCCTGATGGGAATGGGAACCGTATTCGTGGTTCTGATCCTGATCAGCCTTATTATTTACTGTTTCCGCTTTATCTCTGTAATACAGAACAAGGCGGCCGGCAAGGGCAAGAAGAACGAGGCAGAGGCAGGCGCTGTGGTAGAGCAGATCGGACAGCGTGAAGAGCAGCTTACCGATGATCTTGAACTTGTGGCAGTTATTTCCGCAGCGGTTGCGGCAAGCACCGGTGCATCCGCGGATTCTTTCGTTGTGAGATCGATCCGCAGACGCTAATTCGTATAAATGAAAAGAAATCATATTAGGAGGATATTTCAATGAAAAGCTATACAATTACAGTAAACGGCAATGTATATGATGTAACCGTAGAAGAGAACGGCGCAGTGAGCGCACCGGCAGCAGCACCGAGACGTGCAGCAGCACCGGCGGCAGCACCTGCAGCAAAGCCGGCTGCTGCAGCAGGCGCAGGCAGCGTTAAGATCGAGGCAGGCGCAGCAGGAAAGGTATTCAAACTTGAGAAGTCTGTCGGTGATGCCGTTAAGAAGGGAGACAGCATCATGGTTCTTGAGATCATGAAGATGGAGACTCCGGTCGTTGCAACGCAGGACGGTACGGTAGCAAGTATCAACGTAAGTGTTGGAGATATGGTAGAAGCGGGCGCATTACTTGCAACATTAAACTAATTTAGGAGGAAGACAATGAGCTATTTTAGTGAGACAATGGGGAACCTCCTGCATCAGACCGCTTTTTTTAACCTTACCTGGGGAAATTTTGTGATGATCATTGTCGCATGCTTTTTCCTGTATCTGGCTATCGCGAAGGGGTTTGAGCCATTGCTTCTTGTTCCGATCGCATTCGGTATGCTGCTTGTAAATATCTATCCGGATATTTTCGCAGACCCAGAGCAGATGAGCAATGGTGTAGGTGGTTTATTCCACTACTTTTATGTGTTAGACGAGTGGTCAATCTTACCGTCTCTGATTTTCCTTGGAGTCGGTGCTATGACAGATTTCGGACCGCTGATCGCAAATCCGATCAGTTTCCTGCTTGGAGCTGCAGCTCAGTTCGGTATTTTCGGAGCGTACTTCCTTGCAATCATGATGGGCTTTAATGATAAGGCAGCAGCTGCTGTTTCCATCATCGGTGGAGCCGATGGACCGACCTCCATTTTCCTTGCCGGAAAGTTAGGACAGTCGGGACTGATGGGACCGATCGCTGTGGCGGCATATTCCTATATGGCGCTTGTGCCGATCATCCAGCCGCCAATTATGAAGCTGTTTACAACCAAAAAAGAGCGCGCCATCAAGATGGAGAACTTAAGACCGGTTTCCAAGCTGGAGAAGATTCTCTTCCCGATCGTGGTTACGGTGGTTGTATGTACGATTCTTCCGACGACAGCGCCGCTGGTTGGTATGCTGATGCTCGGTAACCTGTTCCGCGAGAGCGGTGTGGTCCGCCAGCTGACCGATACCGCATCCAACGCATTGATGTACATCGTAGTTATCCTGCTCGGTACTTCCGTAGGTGCATCTACGAGTGCGGAGGCGTTCTTAAATACAACGACATTAAAGATCGTTGCACTTGGACTGATTGCATTTATGTTCGGTACAGCAGCCGGTGTCCTGTTTGGTAAGCTGTTATGCTTCCTCACAAAGGGCAAGATCAATCCTCTGATCGGATCTGCCGGTGTATCTGCCGTTCCTATGGCAGCCCGTGTATCCCAGAAAGTCGGCGCGGAGGAAGATCCGACGAACTTCCTGCTGATGCATGCGATGGGACCGAACGTTGCCGGCGTTATCGGTACTGCAGTAGCAGCCGGTGTATTCATGGCAATTTTCGGAATTTAGTGAAAGAGCAAATGCCGTCATAGACGGATAGCGGTATCAAAGTATCCGCTGATAAGGAGGAAAAAATGTCAGAAGTTGTTAAAAAACCTTTAAAAATAACAGAGACGGTGCTGCGTGATGCGCACCAGTCCCTGATTGCGACAAGAATGACAACCGAGCAGATGCTTCCGATCGTAGACAAGATGGATAAGGTCGGATACAATGCGGTTGAGTGTTGGGGCGGTGCTACCTTCGATGCATGCCTTCGTTTCCTGAAAGAAGATCCGTGGGATCGTCTCCGCAAGTTAAGAGACGGATTTAAGAACACCAAGCTTCAGATGCTGTTCCGTGGACAGAACATCTTAGGATATCGTCCGTATGCGGATGATGTGGTAGAGTATTTCGTACAGAAATCGATCGCAAACGGTATTGATATCATTCGTATTTTCGACTGCTTAAACGATGTCCGCAACCTGCAGACAGCCGTTACCGCATGTAACAAAGAGAAAGGACATGCACAGGTCGCATTATCCTATACACTTGGCGATGCCTACACTCTGGATTACTGGATGGAGATGGCGAAGAAGGTAGAGGATATGGGTGCTGATTCCTTATGTATCAAGGATATGGCAGGTCTTTTGGTTCCGACGAAGGCAACCGAGCTGATTCAGGCATTAAAGTCTGCAACCAACCTTCCAATCGAGCTCCATACACACTATACTTCTGGTGTCGCTTCCATGACATACATGAAGGCGGTTGAGGCAGGCTGTGACATTATCGATACAGCAATGTCTCCGTTCTCCATGGGAACCAGCCAGCCGGCAACCGAGGTTATGGTAGAGGCATTCAAGGGCACAGAGTTCGATACCGGTCTGGATCAGAACCTGTTAGCTGAGATCGCTGACTACTTCCGTCCGATGCGTGAGGAAGCGTTAGAGAGCGGTCTGATGAACCCGAAGGTTCTCGGCGTTAACATCAAGACTCTGTTATATCAGGTACCGGGTGGTATGTTATCCAACCTTCTGTCTCAGTTAAAAGAGCAGGGCAAGGAAGACAAGTTCGAGGAGGTTCTTGCAGAGGTTCCGCGTGTGCGTAAAGACCTCGGTGAGCCGCCACTTGTTACACCGTCCTCACAGATCGTTGGTACACAGGCTGTGTTCAACGTACTGATGGGAGAGCGCTACAAAGTGGCAACCAAGGAGACCAAAGACGTACTGCTTGGAAAGTACGGTCAGACTGTAAAACCGTTCAACCCGGAGATCGTAGACAAGGTACTTGGCGAGGAGAAGAAGAACGCCATTACCTGCCGTCCGGCAGATCTGCTTGAGCCGGAGCTGGATAAGATCGAGGCTGAGATGAAGCAGTGGAAGCAGCAGGATGAGGATGTACTGTCCTACGCACTGTTCCCGCAGGTTGCAACCGAATTCTTCAAGTACCGTGAGGCACAGCAGAAGAAGGTCGATGCAAGCGTCGCAGATACCAAGAACGGAGCATATCCGGTATAATCAAAAAACAGTTATAACAAAAAGCGGGTGAGCAGTCACCTGCTTTTTGTTTTAAAAATGGGAAAATTATGAATGCAGGGTATTTGCAGTAACATTTCATTGAAAAAAAGAGAGTGTTTCAGTATCATAGGAATATGAATCGCAGGATGATTTGAGATGCAGTATCGAATGCAAAACAGTAAAACAACAAAAAAGAGGATGACATGAGAAAAAAAGAGAATAGGTTGAAAACAGCAGTATTTGTTTTGAGCGCAGGGGTGTTTTTTGGTGTATGCCCGTCGATTGTGCTGGCAGATGAGCCGGGAGAATGGCGGGAAGAAAATGGCAGTCTCTATTGGTACGAAAATGGCATAAAGCAGGGAACAGAAGGAAGGGGCAAGGAGATTTATGATCCGGCGAGCGATGGCTGGTATTGGCTGGATGCCATTGATGGGGGGAAAAAGGCGGTCGGAAAGGACGTGTATCAGGAATCATGGGCAGGACCTTATGCAGACCGTGAGGACGGCACCGGGAAATGGGTGCGCTATGATACCAGTGGGAAAATGGTAAAAGGCTGGGATGTGACGGAGAGAGGTACATACTATTTTGACCAGACGACCGGAGCGATGGCAAAAGGAGAAACGGAGATAGATGGAATACCATGTGTTTTTGACCGGGAGACGGGCATTGGCTGGAATCTGCAATGGCAGGAGAAAGAGGGGGCACGATACTGGTATGAAGGAGGAAAACGTCAGGGACTCGAAGGCAGAGGGAAGGAAATCTATGATCCGGCAAGTGATGCATGGTACTGGCTGGACAGCGATGCGCAGGGGAAAATGGCGGTAAACAAGGATGTTTATCAGCCCTATACAATTCAGGGACAGGATGAGACCGGAAAATGGGTACGCTATGATGCAGATGGACATATGGTAAAAGGCTGGGACAGACAGAATGAAAGTACCTATTATTTTGATCAGACAACTGGAGCGATGGCAAAGGGCGTGGCGAAGATTGATGGTGTCAGCTATTATTTTAATGAAACGACCGGTGTTTGTGAAGGGGAGTATACACCATCAGACAGCAGTGAGCCAACAAATGTGACAACCTACACGGCAAACGATCAGGTCAGTGAATATACAGAAAATGAGTTGGACGCGTCAGGCAATGTGGTAAAAAGTACAACTTACAGTGCATCAGGAGTAAAAAAAACAGAACGTACCGATGCATTTGATCAGTACGGAAATCAGATCCGGGGAACTTATGTTATATATCGGGGAGGAGAAGTTTATTCGACAGCAACGGATGAGACAGTGTATGAGTATAATGCCGACGGTCAGCCATTATCCATGACATGTTATAATGATTCACAGATGTTTTCACGGGTACTTTATACATATGACAATGGAAAGACTGCAAAAGTAGAGTATTATGTTCCACTGGATGGGGAAGAAGAATTAAGTAATTATGAACAGTATTTTTACGAAAACGGAAGATGTGTTCGAAAGGAAAATTATGTGCTCAGCTATACAGATGGTGCGTGGAATATTAGCTTGGATACATCGGATTATTATGCATATAACAGCAATGGAAATCTGATCCGTGAGACCAATAAGAGCGCCAGAGGGAATGTGAACTACTATTATACATATGATTATGATGCGAGTGGCAATTTGATTGCCAAGGGCTGTTATGCAAAAGATGACAGTCAGCAGTGGAAGGAAGTCTGGACATATGAGGGAATGCTTCTGGTAAGCGATTATTATTACAGTGAAGAAGCCCTGGGATATTATATTATCTATGAAAACAGACAGCGCAGCGGTCATTTATATCAGAAAATAGAAAAATCTTATGCAGGAGATGGAACGTATTCCGGTAAAAGGGTATACACTTATGAAGGTTAGAGGGAAACGGACAACCCGGTTTCCTTCCCTTACCGTATGACACCGCCGGTAATCCGTTTTCTGGAGCAGCCGGCAGGCTTCGTTGCAAAGTTATCCGGCATCCGGTGAATGATGAAAAATCTTCCGATGATAACAATGCTGTTGGTTTAATATATGCAGCAGCGGAAAAATGCGCTGCATGTGAGGAAAGTTCCATGCATAATTTCTTGCAAAACACCATGTATTTGATATAATAAAAACATTGAGCGGATCACAATTCCGCAGAAGTGAGGAGAAGCATGAGCAATACAAATGACCTGAGTAACCGCATCAATGATGCTTACAGTAAGCTGAGCAAGGGACAGAAACGGCTGGCAACCTACATTACGGACAATTATGACAAGGCGGTATTTCTGACCGCTGCAAAGCTGGGCGAGGTTGTAGGTGTGAGCGAGTCTACGGTGGTGCGCTTTGCAACGCATCTGGGATATAAGGGCTATCCGGAATTCCAGAGTGCGCTGGAGGAACTGGTGCGCAATAAGCTGAACTCCATTCAGCGCATGGAGGTTACTTACGGCAGGATCAGCCAGTCGAAGATTCTGGAGACGGTGCTGAAATCCGACGCGGACAAGATTCATTCCACACTGGAAAAGATTGATCAGAACGCATTTGAACTCGCGGTTGACACGATCCTGCACGCCAAACATATCTATATCATCGGAATCCGGAGCTGTGCGCCGCTTGCCAGCTTCATGGCTTTTTATTTTACCCTGATGTTTCCGAACGTTCATCTGATTCAGACAAGCAGTTCGAGCGAGATTTTTGAACAGATGGTGCGCATCGGCAAGGAGGATGTGATCATCGGAATCAGTTTTCCACGTTATTCCATGCGTACTTTAAAGGCGATGGAATTTGCGAATAACCGGAGTGCGAAGGTAATCACACTCACCGACAGCGTACATTCCCCGATGAACCTCTATTCTTCCTGCAATCTGATTGCGGACAGCGATATGGCTTCCATTGTGGATTCCCTGGTTGCCCCGCTGTCGGTGATCAATGCGCTGATTGTGGCGCTCTGCATGAAAAAGCAGAACGAGGTGGCGAAAACGCTTGAGATGTTAGAGGATATCTGGGACGAATACCAGGTTTACGAGAACGATGAGATCAATTATATCGATGATTCCATCAAGATGCGGTATGGAAAAGTAGGAGATGCGGAACTGTATGAGTAAGGTGATCGTAGTCGGCGGCGGGCCGGCGGGAATGTTTGCTGCCATTGCGGCGGCGGAGCGGGGACATGAGGTCGTTTTGCTCGAGAAAAATGAAAAGCTTGGGAAAAAGCTCTACATCACCGGCAAAGGGCGGTGCAACATCACGAATGCGGGGGATATGGACACCCTGTTTGCCAATGTGATGACGAACCCGAAGTTTTTGTACAGCGCTTTTTACGATTATGACAATCAGAGAGTGATTGATTTTTTTGAGGAGAATGGTCTGGCGACGAAGGTGGAGCGCGGCAACCGTGTATTCCCGGTATCGGATCATTCTTCGGATGTGATCGCCACGCTGCAGCGGGTACTAAAGCGCACGGGTGTTATGGTGCAGCTTCATGCGGAAGTGCGGCAGATCCTCACCGGGGAAGGCGCGGTGCGCGGTGTGAAGCTTGCCGACGGAAGCGTTCTTGAAGCAGAGCGCGTGATTCTTGCAACCGGAGGATTTTCTTATCAGACGACCGGTTCGACCGGAGACGGCTATCGTTTTGCGAGGGAACTCGGACATACGGTGACACAGATTACGCCGTCACTGGTTCCGTTCTACGTGAAGGAGACCTGCGCGGCGAGGATGCAGGGGCTGGCGCTGAAAAATGTGCAGGTGCGCATCCGGGACGGAAAAAAGCTGTTGTATGACGAATTCGGCGAGATGCTCTTTACCCATTTCGGGGTAAGCGGGCCGCTGATTTTAAGTGCCAGTGCGGCAATCAAGCCGGGCCGCGTGGAGAAGGAACTGGCGATGGAGATCGACTTAAAGCCGGCACTCACGGAGGAACAGCTGGATGCGAGACTTCTGCGTGAATTCGAGGAGGCAAAGAATAAGCAGTTTAAAAACGCCGTCGTGCATCTGTTCCCGGCGAAGATGATTCCGGTGATGTTAGAAGCCGGAGGGATCGATCCGGAGAAGAAGGTCAACGAGATCACGAGAGAAGAGCGGATGGGATTCGTGCATCTGATTAAGGCATTCCCGCTGACGCTCTGCGGACTCAGGGATTTTAATGAAGCGATCATCACACGCGGGGGTGTCAGCGTAAAGGAAGTGAATCCTTCCACGATGGAGTCAAAGCTTGTGCCGGGCTTGTATTTTTGCGGGGAACTGTTGGATCTGGATGCGATGACCGGCGGATTCAATCTGCAGATTGCCTGGTCGACCGGGCATCTGGCGGGTGAGAGTATTGAATAGAAGAGGAGAGAAGAAGAGATGAGTATGAATATTGCGATTGACGGACCGGCAGGCGCGGGTAAGAGCACGATTGCAAAAAAACTGGCGAAAAAGCTGGCGTTTGTCTATGTGGATACGGGAGCAATGTACCGTGCCATGGCATACTATTTTTTACAGAACGGCATTGCGCCGGATGATGAGCAGGCGATTGCGGCAGCCTGCCCGAAGGTTGACGTGACGATTGTGTATGAGAACGGGGAACAGCAGGTGCTTTTAAACGGAGAGAATGTAAACGGTGTCATACGGACGGAGAAAGTCGGCAATATGGCATCGGCGACCAGTGTCTATCCGGTTGTGCGTAAAAAGCTTGTGGAACTGCAGCGGCAGCTTGCGACAAAGACGGACGTCATCATGGACGGAAGGGATATCGGCACCTGTGTGCTTCCAGATGCGCAGGTAAAAATATATCTCACGGCAAGCGTTGCGACGCGTGCAAAGCGCAGATATGATGAACTGACCGCCAAGGGAACCCAGTGCAATCTGGAAGAGATCGAGAAAGATATCGAAGACCGTGATTACCGCGATATGCACCGGGAGACGTCGCCGTTAAAGCAGGCGAAGGATGCGGTGTTAGTGGACAGCTCCGAGATGAACATCGACGAAGTGGTGGACGCAATCTATCAGATTTATGCGAGGGTATAGAGAATATGAATGTAATCTTGGCAAAGAGCGCGGGCTTCTGCTTCGGGGTAAAACGTGCCGTGGATACGGTATATGAACGGATTCTGGAAAAAGAACCGCTCTACACGTTCGGACCGATCATCCACAATGAAGAAGTGGTGCGCGATCTGGAGAAAAAGGGCGTCGTCGTGGTAAACGATGTGGACGAACTTGCAGGGAAGCCGCAGGGGACGGTAATCATCCGGGCACACGGCGTGGAGAGAGGTGTCTGTGAGAAAATACAGGCGCTCGGTTTTTCCATCGTGGACGCGACCTGCCCGTTTGTGTTGAAGATTCACCGGCTGGTGGAGCGCTACAGTGGGGAGGACTGTCACATTGTGATCGTCGGGAATGCCAGCCACCCGGAGGTAAAGGGCATCAAAAGCTGGTCGAATGCAGAGGATACGCGCGTGATCGGAACCCGCAAAGAGGCCGAAAAATACGATGCTTCCCATGGGAAAAAGGTATGTATTGTATCACAAACGACATTTAATTACAATAAATTTCAAGAATTAGTTGAAATTTTTCAAAAAAAAGGTTATGATATAATTGTTTTAAATACAATCTGCAATGCCACGGAGGAACGTCAGACGGAAGCCCGGGCAATCGCGGAGCAGGTAGATGCCATGATTGTGATCGGTGGCAGGAACAGTTCCAACACGCAGAAGCTATTTGAAATATGTAAAAACGAATGCAAAAATACTTACTATATACAAACTGTAAAGGATCTTGACCTTGCCGAAGTCAGGTCTGTCGATAACGTAGGTATTACCGCAGGGGCTTCTACCCCAAACAATATTATTGAGGAGGTTCAAAAGAATGTCAGAAATGAGCTTTGAACAAATGCTGGAAGAATCATTTAAAACAATAAGAAATGGAGAGGTAGTTGAGGGTACCGTTATCGATGTGAAACCTGATGAGATCGTTCTGAATATCGGCTACAAGGCAGACGGAATCATTACTCGTAATGAATACACAAACGAAGCAAACGTAGACCTTACCACATTGGTATCCGTCGGCGACACCATGGAAGCAAAGGTTTTAAAGGTAAATGACGGTGAGGGTCAGGTATTACTGACATACAAGCGTCTGGCTGCCGAGAAGGGAAGCAAGAGATTAGAGGAAGCATTTGAGAACAAGGAAGTGCTGACCGCTAAGGTTGCACAGGTACTGGATGGAGGATTATGCGTAAACGTAGATGAGACAAGAGTATTTATTCCGGCAAGTCTTGTATCAGATACCTACGAGAAGGATCTTTCCAAATACAAGGATCAGGAGATCGAGTTCGTTATCAGCGAGTTCAATCCGAAGAGAAGAAGAATCATCGGCGACAGAAAGCAGCTTCTGGTTGCTAAGAAGTTAGAGCAGCAGAAAGAACTGTTCGCAAGAATCAAGATCGGTGATGTATTAGAGGGAACAGTTAAGAATGTAACAGATTTCGGTGCGTTTATTGATCTTGGCGGAGCAGACGGTCTGCTTCATATTTCCGAGATGTCCTGGGGCAGAGTAGAGAGCCCGAAGAAGGTATTCAAGGTAGGCGATCAGGTTCGCGTATTCATCAAGGATATCAATGAGAATAAGATTGCACTCAGCATGAAGTTCCCGGCAGAGAATCCGTGGAACGGCGCAGCAGAGAAGTTCGCAATCGGCAACGTTGTAAAGGGCAAAGTTGCAAGAATGACAGACTTCGGCGCATTTGTTGAGCTTGCACCGGGTGTGGATGCACTCCTTCATGTATCCCAGATTTCCAAGGAGCATGTAGAGAAGCCGTCCGACGTATTAAAAGTTGGACAGGAGATCGAGGCAAAGATCGTTGATTTCAACGAGGAAGAGAAGAAGATCAGTTTATCTATGAAGGCACTGCTCGCACCGGAAGAAGATGCGGATGCAGATGTTGCAGATGTAGATATTGATGCGGTTGCAAAGGAAGAGGAGTAATCTCTGATTTCGATGATTGCAGAGTTACAGATAGGCTTGCACGTTGGTGGAAGCCTATTTCTGTATTTGCATCCTGTAGATAACAAAGAGAGTCGAGGGATAAAATATGCTGGAAACGGACAATTATGAAAAGTTTAAAAAGGATATTTTAGCGCTTGCAAAGATTGATCTGAATTCTTATAAGGAAAAGCAGATGCGGCGCAGAATCAACACGCTGATTACGAAGAATCATATTGCGACATATGATGAGTATGTGGCGCTGATCAAGAAGGACAAAGAGAAGTTTGAACAGTTTATCAATTTCCTGACCATCAATGTGTCGGAGTTTTACCGCAATCCGGATCAGTGGAAGATTCTGGAGAATGAGGTGTTCCCGAAGCTGATTCAGAAGTTTGGCAAGAATCTGAAAATCTGGAGTGCTGCCTGCTCGACCGGAGATGAGCCGTATTCGCTGGTAATGGCATTGTCCAGACACCTGCCGCTTGCAAACATCAAGGTGATTGCGACCGACATTGACAAGCAGGTGATCGATACGGCGCGGATGGGACTCTACAATGAGAAGAGTATCGCAAGTGTGCCGGATGATTTGAAGAAGAAGTATTTTACCAAGGTCGGCAATTCGTATCAGATCTCGGATGAGATCAAGAAACGTGTGGAATTCAAGGAGCATGATCTTTTAAAAGATCCGTATCCAGGCGGATGCAATCTGATTGTGTGCCGGAACGTTGTGATCTATTTTACCGAGGAGGCAAAGGACGAGATTTATGCGAAGTTCTATAAGGCGCTTGCAACAGGCGGCGTGCTTTTCATCGGAAGCACGGAGCAGATCATGAATTACCGGGAGATCGGATTTGAGAGAGACAAGTCCTTTTTCTTTGAGAAGGCGTAAGGTTATATCAGAGGACGCATTTTTCTATAAAGCAAAAAAGCGGCAGGAAAGAAGCTGTGCAGTATATGCCAGATTCTTTCCTGCCGTTTTTGGTGGTAATTATATCAGGGCTTTCTGCCATGTGTTTATTTGCGGTGGGAACGCATGGTTTCTAACAGATGCAGAACATAGTCCATCTGCATAGCGGGATCGGCGGCAAAGTCCGCGGATAATTCAAAATAGCATTTCCTGCCGCGCGGCTGTTCACGGAACACCGGGGAAAACATGGCGTCATACTGCGGAAGAAAGATGGCATATTTTTTGCCGTAGCAGTTGGAAGCGTTCGCCTGCACGCGGTGTTCTTTGTCGACGGCGGATGCAATACTCTTGTGAACTGCGATATCCTCCGCAGGGAGATAGTAGTAATCTTTGGGACTGCCGTCATAAAAGAAGCGCAGTTCTCCCTCGAAGAGACGTACACGCAGCCGGGCGGTACTTCCGCTCATGGAGAGATAACAGTCATCGTAGGAGAAGGAGACCGGTTTGGGAACGGGGTACTGCAGCGCCAGTGTAAAAAACAGCTCCTTGTTGCCGGAGACACCATCCATCGACCGGTACTCGGACGCCTGGAGCGACTGCAGAGAAAATGCCTGTTCCCAGAGTTTTGGGTAGGAGAGGACGGGCAGAAGCTTCGGCATATAGAGAACGTCCTCATAGTTGTGCTGTTTCAGCAGTGCAAGGGAATCCTTTGCGGGATGCCGCACGTACTCTTTGTAGACTTCGATCAGCTCGCCGCCGGAGTAGGCGTCGATGCGGTCAATCCCGAGAAACAGTTCGATGGATTTCTGCTTGTAGCTGGTCAGGGCAAACAGAAATTTGAAACGTGAGACTTCCTTATAAAGATCGATATAACTGTGCGCATCAAACGGATCGGAAAGGTGCAGCGCCTTGCATTTCGCCTTCAGGTATGGAATGTCGAAGCCGATACCGTTGAACGTCAGAATGGTATCATAGCCGGACAAGAGCTCCAGAAAGGCGGAAAGGACATTTTTCTGATCGGCGGCGTTCTCGGAAAAGAACTGGTCGATGCACAAAAGACTGTCGCGCCTTGTGGCGCAGCCGATCAGGTAGAGATCCGTGCGCGCCGGCGAGAAGCCGGTTGTCTCAATATCAAAAAAAATGCAGTTTTCTGTAAATACCTCGTTGGAAACGGGGTCTGAAAAATCAAAAGTCAGTTCTTCATGCCAGGTTATCATCTGAAAATCCTCTGTATGTAATATTAGGGTAAGAGTTCCAATTTTGCCGCTGTGCAGGTCTGGAAAGGCATAGATTTCCCGGACTCGCGGGCGTTCGCGGCAAATAGCAATGTACGCTCCGGCAAAAGTCCGGAAAGCCTGCGGCTTCCCGGACTCGCGGGCGTTCGCCCTATCAAAATCGTACCAGCCAAAATATACACTGCAAGCAGGTAATTTTGCCAGATACGATTTTGGCACTGCTCATTGCCTTCGCGTACATTATAACATAAATGTGGAAAAAATATTGTGAATTCTTTGTCAATAGGTTCGTGAAAAAATACAATAAATTGCTACAATTTCCGAGTGATTGTGCTATAATCTACACGAGGGTATTCTATGACTTTTGGCATAGAATATAATATAGATAAGAGAAAGTGGGGCACGAGAAATGGGTTCTAAGACATTTAAAGGCGGCGTCCATCCTTATGAAGGAAAGGAACTGGCAAAGGATCAGCCGATCGTAGAAGTTCTACCTAAGGGTGATCTGGTATACCCGTTGTCACAGCATATCGGTGCACCGGCGACTCCGGTGGTAGCGGTTGGTGACAAGGTGCTGAAAGGACAGAAGATCGCAGAGGCAGGTGGCTTTGTGTCATCCCCGATCTATGCGTCGGCATCCGGTACAGTAAAGGCAATCGAACCGCACCGTGTGGCAGTCGGTGACATGGTGAATTCCATCGTCATTGAGAACGACGGGGCGTTTGAAGAGGTGGAGTACACGCCGTGTGAAGACGTGACGGCTCTCTCCAAGGAGGAGATTGTCAATAAGGTAAAAGAGGCAGGCGTTGTCGGCATGGGCGGTGCAGGTTTCCCGACACATGTGAAGCTGTCTCCGAAAGAGCCGGAAAAGATTGAATATGTAATTGCAAACTGCGCAGAGTGTGAGCCGTATCTGACGGCGGACTACCGCAGAATGCTCGAAAATCCGGAAGAACTGATCGGTGGAATGAAGATCATTCTCCAGCTGTTCGATCATGCGAAGGGTGTTCTCGGCATCGAGGACAACAAGCCGGATTGTATTGAAAAGCTGATAGAGCTTGTCAAGGATGAACCGAGAATTGAGGTCTGTCCTTTACAGACCAAGTACCCGCAGGGTGGTGAGCGTCAGCTCATTTATGCAGTGACAGGCCGCGCCATCAATTCCAAGATGCTTCCGGCAGATGCAGGATGTATCGTGGATAATGTGGAGACCATCATTGCTGTTTACCGTGCGGTAAAGCTTGGCAGACCGGTAACCAATCGTATTTCTACGATTACAGGCGATGCCATTGCCAACCCGGGCAACTTCTTATACAGCATCGGTACCAGCTATGCAGAACTGGTGGAGGCTGCCGGCGGATTTAAGACACAGCCGGAGAAGATTATTTCCGGTGGTCCGATGATGGGATTTGCAATGTTTAGCCTGGATATTCCCACGACAAAGACATCTTCCTCACTGCTTTGCTTAAGCAAGGACGAAGTGTCCAAGGTGGAGCCGTCCGCATGTATCAACTGCGGCCGCTGTGTGGAAGCATGCCCGGAGCAGCTGATTCCGTCAAGACTTGCCAAGTTTTCCAATAACGGTCTGGCTGAGGCGTTTGAATCCTGGCACGGACTCGAGTGCGTGGAGTGCGGAAGCTGCAGTTTTGTATGCCCTGCACGCAGACAGCTCGCACAGTCCATTAAGACGATGAAAAAGCAGGTACTTGCTGCAAAACGCAAAAAATAATTCAAAAAACAAGAAGAGAGAGGTGGATTATCGTGAGTGATTTATATCATGTTTCATCATCACCACACGTTCGTGCCAAAGATACCACAAGCCGTATTATGCTGTATGTGATTATTGCATTGCTTCCGACAAGCCTGTTCGGAATTTACAATTTCGGATATAAGGCATTGGTTCTGATTCTGGTAACGATTGCAAGCTGTGTGGCATCAGAGTGGGTATTTAATAAGATTGTACATAAAAAGCAGACGATCGATGACCTGAGCGCCGTTGTAACGGGACTGCTTCTGGCATTGAACCTTCCGGCAACCCTTCCGTGGTGGGAGGCGGTAATCGGCGGTGTGTTTGCAATCGTGGTTGTAAAATGTCTGTTTGGCGGACTGGGACAGAATTTCATGAACCCGGCGCTGGGCGCAAGATGCTTCCTTTTGATTGCATTTGCTGCTGATATGACAAAGTTTGGCATCACAAAGAACGGGATTGAAGTGTATTCCAGCGTAACCCCGCTTGCTGCCATGCGTAACGGCGAGGCTGTCAATACGATGGATATGTTGATCGGACGCACCGCAGGTACCATCGGTGAGACATCTGCGATCGCTATTCTGATCGGAGCTATTTTCCTGATCCTGATGGGTGTGATCAACCTTCGCATCCCGGCATCTTACATCGTTACATTTGCTGTATTCATGCTTTTGTTCGGCGGTCATGGATTTGACGGCAGCTATCTTACCGCGCAGCTTTGCGGCGGTGGTCTGATGCTTGGCGCATTCTTCATGGCAACGGATTATGTGACATCACCGATCACACCGATGGGGCAGATCATCTTTGGTATCTGCTGCGGTATTCTGACCGGATTGTTCCGCTGCTTCGGTGCGAACGCAGAGGGTGTTTCCTTCGCCATCATCTTAAGCAATATCCTTGTGCCGCTTATTGAGAAGCACACGGTGCCGATGGCATTCGGGCAGGTGAAGGAAGCGAAGAAGCAGGAAGGAGGCAAATAGAAATGAAC
>OJLA01001143.1_pt1 | contig 18903 bp, 11 predicted proteins | sample 1596611 | NCBI WGS metagenome assembly OJLA01 (sample SAMEA4350168, study PRJEB24818) | metagenome | biome: human; feature: gut; material: faeces | place: Denmark | collected 2013-09
GTTTATTAAAGCACCTAAAATAGAATTAGTGATATTAATTATATTTATATAATAAATTTAATAATGTGACTAAGAAAATGGAGGAAGAATATGGAAATTATTTACTCTATTTTGCTAGTTGTGGTTGGAATATCAGTTGGTTTTATAATTACTCATTTAGTTAACAATTCAAAAATTAATAATTCTAACAAAAAAGCTGAAGAAATTATAGAAAAAGCAAAAAAAGAAGCTGAAAAAGCTAAAAGAGACTCATTATTTGAAGCAAAAGAAGAAATTCATAAACTAAAATTAGAAAACGAAAAAGAAGCAAAAGAGAAAAAAGAAGAGTTAAAAGTATCTGAAGATAGACTTATCCAAAGAGAAAATAATATGGATAAACGTGATGAGTTATTTCAAAAAAGAGAATTAGCTCTTGATGAAAAAGAAAAAAGTATCATAGAGTCTCAAAAAGATATCCAAGCTGAATATGCAAAAATAGAAGAACTAAAACAACAAGAATTAGAGCAATTAACAAAAATAGCTAAGTTACCAAAAGAAGAAGCAAAAAAATTGGTAATGAAAAAAATTGAAGAAAGCATGTCAAAAGAAATATCTGAGTATATTAAAGAAAGAGAAGATGAAGCTAAACTTGAAGCTGATAAAAAGGCCAAAAATTTAATAGCTATTTCTATGCAAAGATATGCTGCAGATATTGCAAATGAACAAACTGTAACAGTCGTTAATCTTCCAGATGATGAAATGAAAGGAAGAATAATAGGAAGAGAAGGAAGAAACATAAGAACTATTGAAGCAATAACTGGTGTAGACTTAATTATTGATGATACACCTGAAGCTGTAGTACTATCAAGTTTCGACCCACTAAGAAGAGAAATTGCAAGAGTAACTCTTGAAACTTTAATAAAAGATGGAAGAATACATCCAACTAGAATAGAAGAATTATACGATAAAGTATGCAAAGAAATGAAACAAAAAATCATTGAATATGGAAATGATGCTTTGTTTGAATTAGGACTTACAAAAGTTGATCCTGAATTAATTGAAATAATAGGAAAATTACATTTTAGAACAAGTTATGGACAAAATGCTTTACAGCATTCAATTGAAGTAGCACATTTATCTGGATTACTTGCTAGTGAATTTGGAGAAAATGTTCAACTTGCTAAAAGAGCAGGTCTATTACACGATATAGGAAAAGCAATTGATCATGAAATTGAAGGAAGCCATGTAGAAATAGGAATTGATATTGCTAAAAGATATCATGAAAATGATGTAATTATTAATTCAATTGCATCTCATCATGGAGATACAGAAGCAAAATCAACAATAGCAGTTATTGTAGCAATAGCTGATGCCTTATCTGCATCTCGTCCAGGAGCAAGAAATGATTCATTAGAAAATTATATTAAAAGACTTGAACAACTTGAAAATGTTGCCAATGATTTACCTGGAATAGATAAGACATTCGCAGTTCAAGCTGGAAGAGAATTAAGAGTTATTGTTAAACCTGAAGAGGTTGACGATTTAGGTGCTCATAAGATTGCAAGAGATGTAAAAGATAAGATTGAATCTACAATGCAATACCCAGGAACAATAAAAGTAACAGTAGTTCGTGAGACAAGAGCACAAGAAGAAGCAAAATAGTAAATAAAGAATAATTAGAGGTGGAAGTATGAAAAAAATTAGAAATTTGTTATTAATTATATTATTTATTTGTCCGTTTATTGTAAAAGCTGATGAGATTGATTTAGATTATTCGTACGATAGATTTGCCAAATTAGGAGGAGAGGCTCAATATTCTTTCTCAGTAGGAACAGGTGAATATGAATATTATATAGAGTATGATCCACAATATCTCAAGTTTGAAAAATACGAAGGTTTTTCTTATTCTCATATATGTGGCGGTAGACAAGATAATATAACAGCAAAAGACAATAATGGAAAGATAACAATAAAGGGAGAAGAAGATGGTTGTAATTCTGGAATAACATTATTCTTTACACCATTAAAAGAAGGAACAACTAAATTGGAAGTTTCAGAAGGAAATATAAAATTTTCTGGAAAGCGAATTGATATATCTACTGAGATAATTGATGGAAACAAAAAGTGTGAAACATGTCCAGACGTAAAAGAATGTGAGAAATGTACAGCTGTAAACGAAAGTTCAAATAGTTCTAGTAATAACATAGTTTTGTATGTTGTATTAGGAGTGCTAGTTATACTAAACATTGTTACGTTAATCTTTACTTTAAAATCAAATAAATTAAACAAAAAGAGCACTGAATAATTAGTGCTTTTTTAGTTTTAAAAAAGGAAGTCATTTTAGGCTTCCTTAATTTTTTTTTAACTACTTTTTAATATCCAAGATTACTGGTAAAATTATTGGTTTTCTTCCCGTTAGTTCATAAATAAATGGGAATAAATCAGCAGTAATTTGGCTTTTTATATCGTTAAAGTTAACATTTCCTTCTTTTAATTTATTTACAATTATTTTTTCTGCTTCACTTTCAATTTGTTTTAGTAAAGCTTCGTTTTCATTTACAAGAACGAACCCTCTTGTTGTAATATTTGGGTGTATTAATAATGCTCTGTTTTTCATATCGATGTTTGCAATAACAACAAGTATTCCATCGCTTGCCATAATCTTTCTATCTCTTAAAACTGCACTATTAATTTCTTCTAATCTGTTGCTATCTATAAAGACATCGCTAGCAATAACAGGAACATCTTTTGTTATTACATGATTATCTAAACTTAACACATCACCATTTTGAAGTACAAATGTATTTTCTTTTGGAATATCACAATCAATAGCAAGATTTGCATGATTCTTAAGCATTCTATAATCTCCATGGAAAGGCATAAAGTACTTTGGCTTAATAAGTCTTATCATCAACTTTAATTCTTCCATATTAGCATGTCCTGATGAGTGAATATCTGATAAAGATTGAGTAGTGTATACTTTAACACCTTGAAGGTATAACTTGTTAATAGTATGCCCTATAGACATAGCATTACCAGGAATAGGAGATGAAGAAAATACAACAACATCATCAGGTCTTAACTTAATTTGCTTATGTGTTCCATTTGCAATACGAGAAAGTGCTGCAAGTGGTTCTCCTTGAGATCCTGTACAAAGTATAGTAACTTCTCCAGGTTTTAAGTTGTTGGCTTCATCAGCATTGATTAAAATATCAGGGTGATCAATATAACCACCTTCTATAGATATTTTTATATTGTTTTCCATACTTCTTCCAAATACACATAATTTTCTACCATGATTGTAACAAGTTTCAACAATATGTTTTAATCTATAAATATTAGATGCAAATGTTGCAATAATCATTCTTTGAGTAGTATGTCTATCAAAAATATCATTTAAGGCATTATCAACTTTCGCCTCACTCATACTTATTCCTTCGTTTAAAGCGTTTGTTGAATCGCTTATTAAAAGGTCGACTCCATTTTCTCCAATTCTTGCCATCTTGTGTAAGTCTGCCATTGGTCCAATAGGAGTAAAGTCAAACTTAAAGTCTCCTGTTGTTACAATATTTCCATCTGGTGTTTTAACAAGTATTCCATGAGAATCTGGAATAGAGTGGGTAGTTCTAAAGAATTCAACCTGAATATGATTAAACTTAACAACTGTAGTATCATCATATGCAAATAAATTATCGTATCTTATATTTTTATCTTGTAATTTTAAACTAATTAATTCTTTGGCTTGTTTTGGTGCATAAATAGCTGGTAAATCAATTGATTGAACCAAAAATGGTATAGCACCTATGTGGTCTTCATGACCATGTGTAATAAATAGTGCTTTAACTTTATCTTGATTATTTTTTAAAAAAGTAAAATCAGGTAAAACATAATCTATACCTAATAACCCAGCATCTGGGAAACTAATACCAGCGTCAATAATAATAATCTCGTCACCATGCATTACACAATACATGTTTTTTCCGACTTCTCCCAAACCACCTAAAATAATTATTTTAGTATCGTTTGTTTTTTTGATCATAAAATTTTATAAACTCCTTTCATAATATTAAAGAACTAACTAACAAATTATACTATGAAAAGTAATGTTTGTCTACATTTTTCACGCAAAAAAAAGATAGAGTAGTTTACTATGTAAACCATCTATCTAATAATGTTATGGATTTAAACTAGGTTCATTTCTATCTTGTGAAGGTGCTTGAATTTCTGTTGATTCTTCGTTGCCACTAGAACCACTAGAACCACCAGAACCTTCCTCTGTGCTACCACTAGATTCACCAGTATTACCAGTATTTCCACTAGGATTATCTCCAGAGCTACTACCTGTATTACCACTAGACTCACCAGTGTTTCCACCGGTATTACCAGCTTCTTCTCCGCCACCTTCAGAAGAATTTTTTTCTTTAGCAATTGTAAATGACATCGATAAGCTCTTATCAAGCATTTCTTTTACTGTAGTTCCTTGAGGAACTGTCTGTTCCATAATAGTTCCTTCTTTTTCTGTTGAGCTTTCTACATAAGTGGATTTACCAGTACTTATCATATTAGAAAATCCATTTGCCCAAGCAAGATACTCATCATAAGTTTTACCAACAAAATTAGGAACAATGCAAGCCTTGTTTAATTCTTCTTTAGTACAATCTACTTTAGTAGGGGCACTAGCTTCATTTTTAACAACTTTTAAAGTTATTGTCCTGTCAGCTATTAAATCGATTCTTTTGCTTTCTGGATAGTTTTGACTAATAATAGTACCATTTGATTTGCTTTTGTCTACAACATATTCTGGATTTAATTTAACTCCATTTTGATTTGCCCAAATTTGAGCTTCAGAATACTTCATACCAACTAAATCTTTAACAAGTTTATATTTAACAGTACCATAATATCCTTTTCCTATTACAGATGTTTCATAATTTTCTCCTAATTTATATGAGAAAGATTTAATTAGTTGAGGCTCAACTCCACTTAAATTATCTTTCATAGCTTTTTTAACAGCATTAAGACTCTTTGTATTTAAAATATAATCCCAAAGAACTAATCCACTTCTTTCATCATAAATCATTTGACCAGTTCCATCTAAATATAGTTTTTGAATAGATAAAACTTTATCACTTGAAGAAGATATTAATACATCTTTCGCTATATTGTAGAAAGATAAAATTGTATCTTCACTCATATTAGTATCAAAGTTTTTAGATATAACATCTAATAATTTCTCTAAATCATCAATAGAGGAGAAGTTTTTCATTTTATCAAGTATAGCTTGAATAACTTCTTGTTGATGTTCAGATCTTACAAAGTCACTTCTTTCTCCATAAGTCCATCTTTTTGCACAGTATTGTGAATTACTTTTTCTATTTCTTGCAAATGCTAAAGCTTTTTCACCATCTAATCTTTGTCTTCCTTTTGTAATGTATATTGTGTGCTCATCAAATCTTCTATGACTATCTTGTTCACACATATCATAAGGAACATCTACTACTATTCCATCAAGAGCATTAACTAAATCAACAACTCCTGTGAAGTTTATCTTCATATAATAGTCAATTTTAATATCTAAAAAGTTTTGAATAGTGTTTATAACACATTTAGTTCCATTAGCTGCAGAGTGAGTTATTTTATTATCTACATTTTTCATACAAGAAATAGGTACATAACTATCTCTTGGAATACTTAACATAGTAGCACTCATTGTAGAAGGATTAAATGTTACAACAATTAATGAATCTCCATTAAATGAATCAGCATGTTGTAATCCACTAACAGTTGAATCAATACCAATTAATAAAACAGTAAATGGTTCTGATACATCTTTAGAACTACCACTTAAATGAACTTCTTCTTTAGTAACTTCCTTTTTCGTTGTATCTACAATTACAAGTTTACTACCAATATCTTCAAATTCTTCTCTTGTGCTATAGACATCAACGAAATTAGTTGGTAAGAAAGCGTAATCAATTTCCTTGTTATAAAGATCAAGAATCATCTTTGAATCACTTTCGTAATCTACCATTTTATTATTTTTATCTAAAGAATACTTTTTAATAATATCTTCAGATAGATTTTCTATATCTCCATCAGCACTTATTCCAATTTTTTTATCTTTCAATGTTGATAGATTAACATCTTTATTTTCTTTTAAGGATACCAAACTAGTAGAGTAGACTACCTTTTTGTTTAAACTAGAAAAATAAGAATATATTTTATTTAGATTGTAACCTAAAAAGATAAATAAAATTGAGAATACGATCAATACACCTGAATAAACATATCTTTTTTTCTTTTTCTTCTTGTTATTTGTACTTAAAAACATCTTAGCAAGAATCAAAATATCAATTAATACTATAATACCAATTATTATATATCTTATAAGTGTTTCAATCTTATTAAACAATAATATAGACTGAATTAGATATATAGATGTAATGATAAATATCACTGCAAATATACTACTGTAATGTATTTTTACTTTTTTCTTCATATGTCCTCCATCAAAAAAAGAAGATTATTTGTTTTTTCTTTTTTGAATTTTCGAAATATCTCTTTTGATTTTACCATCTTTTTTCTTTTTTTTATCACTTTCTTTATTATTTATTTCATTTTCTTCGATATTTAAATCATTTTCGATATTTTCTTTTTCATCTAGTAGTTCTATTTTTTCATTATTTTCTTCATCTTCTTTTTCACTTTCAACTAAATCTTCATTTTCTTCTTCTTTTAGTTTACCACTTAAATCGTCAAGATCTTTAGTTTCTTCTACATCGTATATTTTATTTTTTTTAGCTAATTCTTCATCACATCTATTTGGAAATGCGATACATTTATTTTTCTTTCTTTTTTTATTTCTAATTGTTGATACTAATAAAACCAAATAAGTAATTATTAATAGCCCTCCAAGACCAATTATAACGTAAAGAGATTTATTGTTTTTTATATTTAATTCATTAATCTTATCGATTGGTTTGGTATTAAATCTCTGTATAGTTCTTTCTTTCTCATCATATTGATATAAATGTTCTTCACCAGTTGATATATTAACTGCATTTATAAGGTAAAACCCATCATTTATTCCTTGTGCTTTATAAGCAGTTACTTCTTCTTCATCAATTTTTATTTTAGTTTCTTGATATCCTGTTGGAATATCATTTGTATTAGTTATTGTTACTATAAGTGAATCAAAGTTAAAGTCTTTATATGGTGAATAATTACCATTATCATATGAATAAAGAGCGATATTTCCAGATGCATCTTTTAAACCAACGAGTGTAGTGTTTGTTTTTTCATTAACAAATGCAGGAACATCTTCTTGATCTATTTTTATTGTTGATTCTACAAAGTTGCTGTTTGGATTTTTTATTAATTCTTTTTTTCTTACAACATTGAATGTTTGTCCCTCTTTTTCTACAACGATAGGTTTTAATTCTTTTACTGTTACATTTAATGTATAAGTTTTAGAACTTCCATTTTGAGCAGTTACTTTAATGTTTATTTTGTTAACTCCTTCAACTAAAGAGTGCTTTCCAAGGCCTGACACAGAAGATTTAGAATCTTCAACTGCTCCAGTAACATTGATTGATCTAATATTATTTTCAAGTTCTAATGAATAGTTAACAGTATTTTTATTAAAAGCAGGGGATATCTTATATCCATCAACTCCCAATTTGGATAAGTTATTATTTTTACTATAAGATCCTTCAAGTTGAGCTTGCGTTATTATATTTAATGTTTTAGTTTTATTAGAAAAACTTAATGGTTTTAGATTTGTATCATATGCTTCATTTACCTTAAAGGTTATGTTTGCATTTCCTTTAGCTTTGGCTCTAAATTTAAAAGTCAAAGTATATGAAGTCTTTCCATAATAATTATCTGTAATATCATTAAGAGTTCCACTTACATGGGTAAGTTTACTAGAATCGTATGTTACCGAGTAATTAACTGCCCCAATTGGTGTAGAACTAGATAACTTAACAGAAAATGTAACTGTATTTCCTACAACTGCTTGGCTAGTACTTAAATATGCCGTAACGTTAAGCGTTGCTGCATAACAGATAATGCTTCCTGTAAAAAACATTACAAGTGATAATATTAATAGTTTAATTTTTTTCATTTGTTAACCTCCTAACCCTGACTGATATTAGTTTGTTTTAAAATATGTTTTTTAACATATAGTAAATCAAGAGTATTAATAGTTCCATCTTTGTTAACATCAGCAGCTTGCTTATATGCTCCAGTTAAATTAAATTGTTTTAATATACTTTTTTTAACGTTTAGTAAATCAAGTGTATTTATAACACCATCACCATTTATATCTCCATATATAACTATTTCGACTACTTTGGTATTTCCATTACTTGAAACAGTTACTTTATCACCAGTTACTACAATTCCAGTAGTTTTAGGTTTATTATTTCTATCTGTAATATTTACTGTAACAGTAGGAGAGTTTTTAAGTATATTATTAATTACTGTATTAACACTTGTTCCTAAAGTTATTTTTGAAATGTATTGTCCTTTATAGTTATATCCAGATTTTTTAATTACATCATCTAAATTTACTACAATAGGTTCATCTGGTGTAATTGGTGTATCAGGAGTGTCAACATTTTCTCCTGGTTCTTCATCTTCGATAGGTGGAGTAACAACTTCATCTGGTTTCTTTCCTCTAATAATAGTTAATGAATATGTTCTAACACTTTTATTTTGTGCTGTAACAACAACGTTAGCAATAGTTTTCTCATCAGTTAATGGAATACTTCCAACACCAGATATAGTAGCTTTTGAATTAATACTTGTTGCACTTATCTGAACAGATTCAGCATAAGGAATATTAATTGTATAATTTGACACTTCGTTATTAAAGTTTGTTACAAGCGAATTATTTACTTTTAAATCTTTTAAATAGTTATTTGGATTTCCTAAATTTGGTAATTTAGTACTTTCAGGCATTCCTTCAAAAACTGGAATAACAAATACGAAATCTTTTTCTATTAACCCAAATTTATTATATGAGTTATATGCAGAAACAGCAGGGGATGTTAAGGCATCTACATTAGTTGTGTACTGATGCCAATTTGGTTTTGTGGCATTTATTGATACATTAAATTTTTGAAAATAAGAAGTTTGCTGTCCACAGTTTACGTAACGTTCTGATACAAATGTTGATCCTTCAACGATTGCTTTTTGAGGTGTGTTCCAATTACTACTTTTAGCATATTTAAGTGACATTAACTTAGGGTTAGTTGATGAAGAAGCACCAATATTAAAGAAGTTATAATATCCAGTGTAATTAACTCCATCAGATAACACTCCAGCTTTTCCATTACTACATATATTATTAGTAGAAGTTCCAACTTCTTGTTTAACTAGTGAAGCAAGAAATATTGGAGAAACTTTGCTTCTTTCAGCTGCTTCCATAAAATAACTAGTATATTGTTTTAAGAAATCAGAAGAAAGAGTGTTTCTAGTAACATCACTTGTTTGATATGTAGGATGATAAAATAATTCTTCAAACATAAAGATGCTTTTTTCTGTTAAAAAGTTTCTAGGATCAAGAAAATATGAAACAGTTTCGCTATTTGCTTGATACCAATAATCACCATCATGTCTAATAAAAGTATCTGTATCATGATTGTAATCTGGCTCTAGTGTAGATAAATAACCTTCATACCCATTAGCAGCATCTGTTGGTGAAACATGATATAAATTATTCCCTGACGAATTTTGATACTCTAAAGTCTTTGACCAAGACTCTTTTGTTTTAATACCTTTAAATATCCAAGTAGGATGCTTTTTGTGTAATTCTTTTAATTTTACTTTATAGCTTTCTGGAAATCCTTGAGAATTTAGATAAGCATCAAACTCTTCATCTGTCATTGCTGCCATCTGTTCTCCAGTTTCGCTAATTTCTGGAGATGGATTTTCTACTTCGGGCACATCAACTGTCTTAATATCGACAATAAAAGTTGAACATACATAACCCTGTATATTATCAGCAGATTTAATTTTAACCCATTTATCATCACAACCATTACCACTTTCCGCATATTCAAGTATTGTAACAATTGAGTCGTGCTCTGCATTACCGATTTTTTCATAGTTAGTTCCAGGATTACTCCTAATTCTTAAACTAGGTACAGCGTCAACTCTTCCTACAGTAACTTGCACTGCGTAACTGTGTCTTGGAAGAAGTGCTAATGAAAACACGATAATAAACAAAATTGTTTTACATTTTTGCATATTTCACCTCCATAATTTTCCAACATAATTATATAATATTAGACATTATCTAGTCCATAATATCAATAGAATATGGGAAGACTACCATAATTATTAGACATTAATTGACAAAAAATGGTATACACAAAAAAATAAATGCTACTTAAAAGCATTGAATAAGAAAAAATAATAAGATATAATCATATTAGAATAAAAAATAATAGAGTTAGTGAAACATGCATTTTACAAGTAAATTAAATAAATAAATAAACTATAATTTTTTATAAGTTGGATGGAAAGTGAATATGGAAAATAGTAAGAAAAACAAAAAGACACCAAGCAAAATACAAAACAAGAAAAAAATAACTATACAACCAAAAGATGTTAAACAAGAAAAAGAAGAAACAAAAACACCTAAAGTAAAACGCGTTGTAAAAAGAAAAAATATTGATCCAAAAAATCTAATTATATTACTAGGAGTAATAGTTTTACTAATAATCTTCTTAATCGTGCTTTTTAATTCTAGAAATAAAGATAATGCTCTTGATGTTTTAGAGGAAAAAGGAGACCAGATTGATTTAACAGAAAAAGAAGATTTTGCACCAGAAAAATTTCTTAGAGACTACATAAAATGTCATAACGTAGAGCAAAAAAATATAGTCTATTATGATATCCCAGAAAAACTAGCATATGCTGTACAGGATTCTGAGTTTAACAAACAGTATTTTGAAAAGGGTAAAAATGTAAACTACTCTATAGTAGCAAATGTTTTCTACAATATATCTGCTGACGATTTAATTGATAAATATCAAGAAATAACAAGTGAAAATGAGTACATTAAAAGTTCGTATTCAATTTTAAAAAGCAAAGAAAATAATGTAAAGATATTGAAGTTTGATTATGTAAATAATGTAAAGAATGAACCCGAATTGTTATACACTGGTCAAGAAATATATTTTGTCTTAGAAATAGATGGAGGAGATACTTTCTCTCTAGAATATAAATTGATTGATCAAAAAATGTCTGATAGATTATTAAATGAAATAGCAAATGGAATTGAAGTAGATAATAATAAAGGAAATTATTTGGTATTAACAAAGAATAATAGTGTTTTAACGGGTTCATTGAAATCTATCGATAGATATTACTATGAGTTATATAATTTTAATATCAAAATAGATGCTGATAAATATGTTGAAGTAGAAGATTCAAATAATTCATACAATCAAACAACATTAAAAAACAAAGAAAATAATGAAATAGTAACAATAAAAACTTCTTACAACAACTTAAGTACAATAAAAAAATCCATAAGTAATGTTATAGAAACAAAAGTAACAATTAATAATAAAGAATTTACAAAACTATACAATAATGAAAAAACACATTATATATACATAACAGATAATAAAAATACATATGAAGTTATTTTGAATACAAATGGAAAATCTAAAATTGAGGATTTTACTAATTTTACAGTAGAAAAAGTAGATTAACGAAATGATAGTCTTTTATGGCTATCTTTTATTTTATTTAAAAATTTGGTAAAATATTTATATATATCTTTATTGATAACAACTTAAAGTATATAATAATTATTTAAAAAGAGGTGTTACCATGGAGAAGAAGAAAAAAGTATTATTTATTTCTTCAACTGGAGGGCATTTATCAGAATTAATGAGACTTTCTCCTATGTTTGATAAATATGATTATTTCATTATAACGGAAAAAACAAAATCTAATTTAGGACTTAAGGATATATATCCTAATAGAGTCGGTTATTTGGTATATGGCACTAAAAGAAGAATATTAACTTATCCATTTAAACTTTTGTATAATTCGTTTAAAAGCTTGTTTTACTTTATTAAAATAAGACCACAAGTAGTTATAACAACAGGAACACATACTGCTGGGCCTATGTGTTGTATTGCTAAACTTTTTAGAAAAAAAGTAATATATATAGAAACACTTGCAAATAGTAAGACAAAAACAGCAACAGGAAGATTAATTTATCATATTGCAGATTTATTCATTGTACAGTGGGAAGATATGTTAAAACTCTATCCTAAAGCTAAATATGGAGGGTGGATTTACTAATGATATTTGTAACACTAGGAACTAATGATGAAAGTTTTGGAAGATTATTAAAAGCAATAGATAAAGAAATAGAGAAGAAAACGATAAAAGAGCGAGTAGTTGTACAAGCTGGATGCACAAAATACGAAAGCAAAAATATGGAGATATTCGATCTTATTTCAAGAGATGAGTTCGATAAATTAATAAGTGAATGTGATTTATTAATAACGCATGGAGGAGTAGGAAGTATCTTAACAGGTATTACTAAGGGTAAAAAAGTAATTGCAGTACCACGTCTTGCTAAATATAAAGAACATGGTAATGACCACCAACTACAAATTGTGGAAAACTTTAGTAAAAAGAAGTATATCTTAGCAGTTAAAGATATGAATAAATTAGGAAAAATAATAGAAAAATCTAAAACGTTTAAACCACAAAAATTTGTAAGCAATACAAATAATATAATAAATATGATAGAAGACTATATCGATAATCTTTAGGAGATTTTATGAAAGAAAAACTAGAAACAATAACATTTAAACATAATGTAACCTTGTTTACTTTTTTCCTTTTCTTTTTTCTATGTCTATTATCACCAATAAGTGGAGATGACTGGAAAAGCTACATAATTGGAAAAGAAGGGTTAATGGAATGCTTTTCTAACATTGACTTCCAAGATGGAAGAGTATTAAGTGGCTTCTTAATAAATTTCTTGTCTTATAACAAGATTTTATTTAATTTTATATTTGCTTATTTAATGGGACAATTTGTTAGAATATGTAATGATTTAATGGGAAATGTTAAAACAAAATACTTGTATTTATATCCAGTAATTGGAGTTTTACTAGTAAGTACATTTATGTTTTCTTATAACTATATGTCTGTAACTAGTGCTATAGCATACACATTCCCAGTAATACTATTCTTTATGTATTTTTATCAATTGCTAAAAGATGAAGAAATAAATAAATTATCAATGTTAAAACTTTTGTTAATGGCAACATATATTTCTTTATCTTCCATTCATATAGCAATAACATTTTTTATAGCAAATTTAATATATTTTATAGCAGATGTAAATAAAAAAATTAATGTTAAAACATTTATAATTCTTACAGTAGAATTTTTGCTAATATTAGTAAGTATGAGTTTTATCGATTACACTATTGTTTATACAAACTACAATGATATTTTAGGAAATATAAGTTATTTAATAGATAGAGTATTTTCAAATAACATAATACTAATTATTATAGGAGCAATTCCAATAAACTTTTATTTAAATGAAAAATTAAAAGAAAATACTTATAAAAGGGTAGTAATAACATTATTTGATATGATTTTAGTATTCTCTTTAGGATATAATTTCTTCTATTATTCCCCAGTTAACTTAAATTTAGTTCTTAGTAAGTATAGTGGAATATTTGCAACTGAAAACTGGTATTATATTTTATATTTCTTAACATATATGGTACTATTTGTCTTAAGTATGAACTATTATATAAAGAATAGGAAGTTACATAAGACACTAAACATATTTACAACATCTAGTTTAATTCTTATGATATTTCTTATAATCTCACCAATATTTGATAAAGGAAACATAATCTTCATCATATTTACAATAATACTTATCTCATGCATACTAGCAAAAGAAATGAATACAAAAGTTTATATTAAAATAGTAAAACTAACAGTTATTTTGTTAACTATATATTATGTATCAATGTTTGGAATAATAAAGTATATAGATAAAACAATAACTGATTACATAGAAGAACAGCTTAATACAACTGAAACAAACATAGAAGTAAAGGCAAATCCATTATATTTAGTATGGAGATATAACCCAGTTGATTACTTCCAAATAAAAGATTTTAAGAAATTTTATGAAATACCAGAAACATATACAATAGAAGTAAAATATTTTGGAATATTTGAAAAAATAGAAAAGAAAGTAAAGGATAATGATTTTTAAGTCACTATTCTTTTTTTTTACTTCATCTATATTTCATAAAATATTGAAACTTTTCATAAGTTTCTTTTTTCTTTGTTAAAAATGTTATATAATAATATTACAACAATAAGAAAGGATGATATTTATTTATGTATAAAATAATGGATGGAAATGAAGCCTGTAGTTATGTAGCTTATAATTTCTCAGAACTTGCAGGAATATATCCTATAACACCAGCATCTCCAATGGCAGAATATACTGATAAATGGGCAGGAACTGGTAAGAAAAACTTTTGGAACGATGAAGTTAAAGTAGTAGAGATGGAAAGTGAAGCAGGAGCTATTGCAACAGTTCATGGAGCTTTACAAAATGGAATACTTGCAACAACTTTTACTGCCTCTCAAGGACTTTTATTGATGATTCCAAACATGTATAAAATAGCAGGAGAATTACTTCCATGTGTTGTAAATGTAGCAGCACGAAGCCTAGCAACTCATGCTTTATCAATACTTGGAGATCATCAAGATATATATGCAACTCGTGCAACTGGATTTGCCTTTTTAGCATCAAGTTCAGTTCAACAAGTAATGGATTTAACAAGTGTAAGTTATCTTTCAACTTTAAAAGGAAGAGTGCCTTTTGTTAATTTCTTCGATGGATTTAGAACAAGTCATGAACTTCAAAAAATAGAATTACTTAACCTAGATAAAGTAAAACCATTAATCGATAAAAAAGCTTTAAGTGAATTTAGAAAAAGAGCTTTATCAATTAATAATGTAACTCGTGGAACTAATGAAAATGATGATATTTATTTCCAAATTACAGAAGCTCATAACAAGTATTATGATGCTTTACCTGATATCGTAAATGATTATATGGAAGAAATATCCAAAATAACAGGAAGAGATTACAAACCATTTAATTATTATGGAGCAGAAGATGCTACAAAAGTAATAGTAGCTATGGGATCTGGTTGTGAAGTAATTAAAGATACTATCGATAAAGTAGGAGATAAAGAAAAAATTGGATTAATAGAAGTACATCTATATAGACCATTTAGTAGCAAATACTTATTAAATGTTTTACCAAAGACAGTAAAAAGTATTGCAGTTTTAGATAGAACTAAAGAAAATGGAGCTCATGAACCACTATACCTAGATGTAGTAAGTGTTATTAAAGAAGCAAATCTTGATATTAAAGTAATTGGAGGACGTTTTGGATTATCTAGTAAAGATACTACTCCAGAACAAATTTATGCTGTATATAAATTCTTAGATAACAAAGATAATTTCAATGGATTTACAATTGGTATTACAGATGACGTTACAAACTTATCACTTGAGCCAGTTGACTTTGGTTACAAATCAAGTACTCATGAAATTTTAATTTGGGGATTTGGATCAGATGGAATGGTAAGTGTATCTAAAGACTTATTAAAAATCGTTGGAAATAACACTAATGCCTATGCTCAAGGATATTTTGAATACGATTCTAAAAAATCAGGTGGAGTAACAAGATGTCATTTAAGATTAGGACAAAACGAAATAAGAGAAGCTTTCTATGTTAAAACACCAGCTTTAGTAGTATGTACAAAGGACACATACCTAAAAAAATATGAAATGCTTGATACTATAGAGGAAAATGGAACATTCATTTTAAATACTTCAAAAAGTAAAGAAGAAGTACTTCTTTATATGACTAATCATGATAAGAAGATTTTAAAAGACAAGAATATCAAATTCTATATAATAAATGCTAATGATTTAGCTCGTTCTGTAGGACTAGGTAACAAAATAAATACAATTATGGCAACAGTAATCTTTAAAATTGGTAAATTAATTGATTTTAACTTTGCTATAAATGAAATTAAAAAATCACTAGAAACATTATTTACTAACAAAGGAAAAGAAGTTATTGAAAAAAATATTAAAGCAATAGATAAAGCTTTAGAAACTCTTGAACTTGTTAATAAAGATGATATTAAAGTAACTGATGAAATTGAAAATAATGAAGAAAAGAGTGTTTTTGATCTTATCATTGGAAGAAAGGGTAATGAATTAAAAGTTAGCCAGTTAGAAGAGTATGTAGATGGTACATTCCCAGGTGGAAAGAGTAAATATGAAAAACGTGATATGACAGATATTCTTCCTTGCTATGACCCTAGTAAATGTATTATGTGTAACCAGTGTGCTTTTGTCTGTCCTCATGGAGTAATAAGACCATATTTACTTGATGAAGATGAAGAAAAGAAAGCACCACAGGAAGTAAAAGATAAACTTCAAGATGCTTTAATAAAAGATCAAAAATTAAAATTCACAATAAGCGTTAATATGGATCAATGTACTGGTTGTGGTTTATGTAGTAATGTCTGCCCAGGTAAAAAAGGTGAAAAAGCAATCACTATGAAACCTACAGGAGAAGTTAAAAACGATGCTACAGTAAAAGCTTCAGAATACTTATATAATGAAGTTAAAGAAAAGAAACCAATGAACGTAAACACAGTAAAAGGAAGCCAATTTGCTAAACCAAAAATAGAATTCCCAGGAGCGTGTGCTGGTTGTGGAGAAACACCATACTTAAAACTATTAACTCAATTATTTGGTGGAGAATTAGTAATATCTAATGCCACTGGATGTTCATCAATTTATGGAGGAAGTATTCCAGCAACATCATATAATATTCCATGGGCTAACTCATTATTTGAAGATAATGCAGAATTTGGTTATGGTATAGCACTAGCTGATAAACTTCATAAAGAAAGAATCAAAAAAGTAATTTACAATAACTTAAAAGCAATTCCAGATGAATATAAAGAAATAGTATCTTCTTACTATAAACATTGTGATTATGAATCAAGTTGTCTATTATATGAATCAGTTAAAAATATTAAATTAAGAGAATTAACTGAATTAAAAGAATTCATTAAAACTAAATCATTCTGGATAGTAGGTGGAGATGGATGGGCATATGATATTGGATACAATGGACTAGACCACGTTCTTTCTAACAAAGAAAATGTTAATATTCTAGTACTTGATACAGAAGTATATTCTAATACAGGTGGACAATCATCTAAATCTAGTAAAGTAGGAAGTGTTGCTAAGTTTACTTCAACAGGAAAAACAGTTGCTAAAAAAGATTTAGCTAAAATGGCTTTATCTTATCCACATGTATATGTTGCAACAATATCTTTAGGAGCAAACCCAGTTCAAGCAATTAAAGCCTTCACAGAAGCTAAAAACTATAATGGACCATCTATTATAATTGCCTATGCTCCTTGTATAGCTCAAGGATTAAAAGTAGGTATGGGAGACTCAATTGGAGAAGAAAAACGTGCTACAGAAGCAGGATACTTCCCAATATTTAGATATAATCCAGAAACAAAAGTATTCTCATTAGATTCTAAAGCAGATTTCTCTAAATACACAGAGTTCCTTGAAGGAGAAACAAGATATGCATCTTTAGGAAAAGTAAATAAAGATGAAAAATTAAACTTATACGAACAAAATAAAGCTAATGCTGAGGGTAGATATAAATACTATGAATCCCTTGCAAATAAAGAAAAAGAGTAGAAATACTCTTTTTTGATGCACAAAATCTCCATTTTGTCAAATTGACAAAAAATTAAACTTTGCTAGAATATTTCTACATAGGGAGATGATGTCATTGCAAGACATAAAAAATTTAAAAGTAAACCTGGAAAACAAGATATTAGAAAGTGATCAAGTTATGATAATGCCTCATAAAAGTGCAGATTTTGATGCTATTGCATCATCTATAGGTATGTCACTAATATCACAAGAACTAAAAAAAGATAATCACATAGTGATAGGTGATGCAATATATGATCTTGATCATGGAGTTCAAAATATAATAGAAGATATAAAAAATAGTCATTCTATAATATGTGTTGATGATTATGAAGGAAAGAAAACAAAAGATACGCTTAATATACTATGTGATGTTAATAAACCAAAATTGACATATGTTCAAAACTTTGACAAAGATCATCTAGCAATAATAGATCATCATGACAAAGATAGTGAAACATTTGATGCAGCAATTGAGCACATCGATACAACAGTATCAAGTACTTCAGAGATGCTAGTGTGCCTTTTAGGAGCATATAAAATACATATACCAGCTAATATTGCTAATATTCTATTAACTGGAATATTGTTAGATACTAATAGATTATCTAAAAATGTATCAAGAGATACAATGAAAGCAGTTACTAAGTTGCTTGAAAAAGGTGCTTCTATGGATAAAGCTGGAGAGTTTTTTACTGAAGACTTCAATAGCGATAGAAGAGTTCAAGAACTAGTAAGTAGTACTAAGTTTTTAAATTATACAACTGCAGTAATAAAAGCAGGAGAAGATAAAGAATACACAAAAGAAGAACTAGCTAAAGCTGCTGATTATTTACTTCGCTACAAAGTGGACGCTGCATACGCAATAGGAAATATTGGAAATGGAATAATATCAATAAGTGCAAGAAGTAAAGAGTCAGTTAATGTTGGTGACGTTATGAGAGAATTAGGTGGAGGAGGAAATCAGTTTTCTGGAGCTACAAAACTAGAAGGAACAACAATAGAAGAAACTGAAAAAAAACTACAAAAAATAATTCTTCCATATTATAGTGTTAAAACTGTCCCTTA
>OJLA01001144.1_pt1 | contig 18900 bp, 20 predicted proteins | sample 1596611 | NCBI WGS metagenome assembly OJLA01 (sample SAMEA4350168, study PRJEB24818) | metagenome | biome: human; feature: gut; material: faeces | place: Denmark | collected 2013-09
TTATCTTCATGTGTCAAGTGCCCATAAAGCAAAAATCCCTAATCCTCTTGATACACTGGATAATTCGTGAGGTGCAGTTATAGAAGTGTAGGAACGACACCATAAGGTGCGGTTATAAATAACATTATAAACAATATGTATCGCATTGCAAACATAGTACTATTTGTTCTTGCCATTTTCGTGGTAATGGGTTGCTCTTGTAGTAAAACTCTGTGTGAACGTAACATACAAGATGATATACTCAATATTGATAAATTCCGTAAACAAAGTAAAAAAGAGTACCGCTATATAGAAGAAGATGCGGAAAGATTGTTTGCAAATTCGGCAGCGGTTTATCCCGATACATTATACCGCCAACAATATACTTCATTGCAAGGTTATTTCTATGGAGAAACTGGATTTGACTTATATTGTATATGGTATGCACAGTTTAATGCCAATAATAGGAAACACTATCGTTGTGAACGTAAGACATTAAACAAAATATTCTATTGTGTAAATGATATGTTGAGATGTATTGCCGGGGGCGGAACTGGCTTTGCACATGAAACATACCGCATACCAGCATACACAGAATATTACATCTATAAATATCAGAATATGGAAGCCAATAAACAGTACCAAGATAATGACATAAGCCAAACGATTTCAAATTTATGGCAGATAATGGCTACATATAATAACGAAGATATGCCCTTTGAAATATTAGCTTATAAAATGAAATACATATATGAAAATGTGGAATATATAAAATCATTACTTACTGCTGAAATATATAATTATTGCCTGCAAGAATATATGTGCAGACTAATAAACGAAAATGTAAGTGAGCAAGAACAATTAAGTTTATAACAACGAAAGATAGCATCTGACGATGCTCCTTTCTAACCATTAGCATCGAAGAATAAATTGAAATGTAATGAAAAAGATATTTAGTACAGCACCAGATGGTAATGAAATGGCCGATATGGCAAATGCACGCTACTTTAATTTGGCTATAAAACAAATTGAAGAAAATGCAGAATGGTTAAAAACAGCCAACAAACCAACACAAGCTCTTTTAGCACACATTGAAATACTAATTATGCTTGCAAAAAGATTTCCAATCGATGCAAATTTGAGTATCAAAAAAGACAAAGTTCAAGAATGGAAAAAGACGTTTAATGACTGGTTTGAGCGTGTGGGAAATAAAATTCCTACCAAATTCAGGGACGGTATAAAAGCCAATGGTGATGAACTATTTAAAGAATTGGAACAATATGGACACTAAAGATTTTGAAATGAAAATTCAACCTTTCTTTTGGGTTGATCATGAATCGACAGCTTCAGTATGTCTGAATGTTGGAGAATACAAAGCTGAAATCTTCGAAGCAAGAGAGGACGAGGGCTTTGAGGGGAACGGCTATGACTGGGAGTCCTTAGCTCGTGTCTTTGTGGAAGAACAAGTACCAGAATTATCGGATAAAATTGATTTTGATTCTGAAAGTAGTATGTTTTGTGCCTACTCAAAAGATAAAGAGGCATTGAAAAGCTTTATTCTACAATTCAAGGAAGCGTGTGAAAACCATGTATTGATTATGGATTTGTTTTTTCGTGCTGAACTTGATTAAGAAACGATGCTAACAAACACCTGTGCCGCCTAATGGCGGCAAGCTGCAAACCATTAGTAATAACTTGATAAACATAAACGAAGTATGAATGTAAATGAGATTATTTCTAAAATCAACAATATGAATCTTCAATCCGAAGAAGATTTGCAAGAGGTAGAATCTGTTTTAACTGAAATGGATAATGCTTTAATCGAGCCTTTATTTAGGTTACTTGAAAGGCATCCACATTTCAACTTTGGCAATCCCGGTCGTGTAGTCCATTATTTGGAAAAACTTGATAATAATACTTATGCTCCTTTTTTATATGCTTCTATTCGTAGAGTGCCTACTGAATATAATATATGGATGCTTAACAGATTCTTAAACTCTCTTGACACTTCCGAAAAATCAGAAGGTATAGTGATTTTAGAAGAAACATTGCAGAAAGATATTGATGAAGGACTTAGAGAATGGGTGAATGAATGTTTGGATGAACAGAAAAAGGAATGAATTATTACTAACAAGCCAAGTTAGCTGCTGAACGCAGCTCCTTGTCAAGCCATTACTAACAATAGTGCGATGAATAAAACCGTCCAATCCATATTATCATTGACAGCTTTCAGTGCTTTACTGATAGTCATAACATTATTTTGTGGTGGCTTAGGTTTTGGTCGTTTGTTCGAGCTATATGACATTATGGAATATTGTTTTTTAGGTTTACTTCTAATTATAGATGTGCTTCTAATCTACAAGGTCTATAAACTATATGCAATGCAACCTAAAGCGATAGTGTTATTGTTGGGCTTGGAATGTTGCTCTATTCTTTTGTGGATTGCCTTTATCTGTATAGACCAAAGTTTATTAGATTGGCAAATTACAAACTTCATATTCCAAGCTGTCAATTTAGACGGCTTCGAGGGGGATGAACGAGGATTGAATATGCTCGCAGTCTTATGCGGCATTGTTTATCCTCTTATTGGGATTGGGTGTTTATTCACCGGATTGGGATTTATAAATAAGTTAGTAACAACGAAAGATAGCATCTGACGATGCTCCTTTCTAACCATTATCAACCATAAAGCGCACAAATATGTACGAGAAATTTTTAGAAAAGAACCTCAATAGTATCAGACAAGCAGTAGATGATACCTTTATTGCTAAATATGCCGATTTGTCTTATACCGAACTGACTACTTTATGGCAAGAAGTCGGGCTGGGCAGTTATTGTGACGGGATGCTTAAAATCATAAATCCGTCTGATTACCAAGATGTGCTAAACTCTTGTTATGTCATGGAGTATGATAAATCGTTTCTGCCGTTCATGTGTACGGCTTTCGGTGATGTCTTTGCCTACGTAAAGAACCCGAAACTGAATAACTACATCGTTTATCTGAATGTCAGATACGGAACGTATTTAATACTCCCTGATAATCTTACAGTACTTCTTAATAAGATAATTTTCAATCAAAGTTTCTTGAAAGGTTGGTTTGATTTAGAAAATTATCCTGTAATACAAGAGAAACTCGGAACGCCTAACATTGATGAATGTTTCGGGTATTCCCCTCTATTGGCAATGGGTGGAAGTGAGAACTTTGAAAATATTGAGATAGTCAAGACACTTCCATACATTGATATTAGCACGCAAACAATCGGCAGATTTAAGCGGTCTGATAAACTTTGAGGTTAGAACAGGTTGATAACAACGCAGGATAACGGACAAGCCGCTTCCTGCTAACCATTACCAATAATATAGAACAGATATGGAAACAGAACTAAAAGAAACTATACAGAATTTATTGCTTCAATTCATGCAAAATATGCACGAGTGGGAAGTGGTGTGTAATGATATTGCAAAGCAGAATGAACTTTCATTTGAAGAACAGTTTAACAAGCAAAAAGAATTGGTATCAAAAATCTTTTTGAACTACTGCACTTCTCGTGAACGCAAGAATAGCAGACCTACTACTATATCTTATGGCAATGAAGGTTCTTATGAATATGATATTGATGAAGAGAAAATAACCGATATTGTAGAAGAAGGAAAAGACAGAATTGTAGTTCACACATACAGAGAAGTGCCTATGCAGGAAAAGAAGCAATACATATTCTTGTTTAAAAAAGGCAAATGGCTTTTGGATTCTAAGAAAAGATATTCTTCATGGAAGCAAAAATGGCTATCTGATTCCCTATAAATTATATTGGTAACAAGCCAAGTTAGCTGCTAAACGCAGTTACTCACCAAACCATTAAAAATAACGAACTTAAATATAACAAGATAATATGAGAACTGAAAAACTATTTGGAATACTGACATTATTCCTTTGCGTCTTTTGCATCGGCAGTTGCAGTGATGATAATGAAGATCTTAATCCGTTTCCAGAGGGAACATCGTCTTTGCGTATGATGAATGAGAATAACGGAAAAGTAACTTTGGGAAATTCTGATGTGTATATCACCAACGAGGGGAATTTCAAAAGCGATAATTTCCCGATTTTCGATATGGGAAAGAAACAAGGTATAAGCGATATTGATTTGCCGGATTTCATCAATATGGCTCCTGAAGTTGCCGTACTTCCAAAACATGGTTATGTATTCTGCTCCCCTTACGATGTACAGACTTTTGATTCAAGGAAGAAAGCCATTCGTGAAAATGCAGATGTCTATCGGGTGTTTGTCGATTCGTGGATTGAGAACAAAAACGAGGATAAAATCGGTGCGAATGTATATTTCCTGTTAGGCAAACCGATTCAGGATGAAAATAATCAAATGCCGGCATGGAAAAGCTGTATAGGCACTTTAGGATGGGATTTCTATAATGACAAGGCAAAAGAATTTTCGTTGTCTTTCCCATCCAATGATATTGAAATAATATTTTTTGGTAGTAATACGTCAGATGTCATATCATACTCAATAAAAGGCAATACTCTTTATTTCTACTGGACAGGAGAGAAATACTATGACGCAATGAATCATGAAGTGCTTATACGTCATAAAAATGTATATACAGAGGTTTATATAACGGTGGAATAACTTAATCGGCTGTGGGTACTTACTATATATAGTTGCGACTTTTACTTGCTTATTCATAGAGGCGTCGCACAGACAGGGAAAAAATATAATCGTGTTGGAGTTTTCGGCAAGATTTGGAACATCCCGTTACGCCATAAATCCGACCTTTGCAGAAAAAACGACATGAAACTGACAGCACTGTTACGACATACCGCAGGAACTTATCCCGAAAAGTCCGAGCGTCTGCATACTGTCACGGACAAGGTTGAGGAACTTGTCAGGAAACGGTATTCCGTGAGCCGTACAGTCCGTGAAATGGAACGTTTCGCCAACGATAAGGAAGTGGTGCGCCTGATTGTGGACTCGTTCAGGGCGATGCCGGAACTGCCATCGCTCGCCATGCGCGACTACAAGCCTTATATTGCTCTTATAGCCTGCACTCCGGAAGATTTCGCATACTGCTATCTGTGTAATGATCTTGTTGCCGTTTATGAATCAGAATTCAGAACGAGGGAACTGATGTTTTTCTGTGACATGCTCCGTTGTCTGCGAGGGCGTTCTTATCTGAATTGCGTCATCAACCGCGTGTGCGATTATTTCTTCAGGGCGCGGCGTGATGCGCTCCGCCACTCAGACACATCTCTGGCAGAATCGGAAATGCAATATGCCGAAAGCCGGATGAAAGAACTGGACAAGGCTGTTTTCAAGTTGAAGGTGAGGATGTATAAATGGCATACCTTCACGGCGGAGGAACTGGCTGCGATGTGCGGCATGAGCTACTCACATTTCCGCCACCGTTTTGAGAGGTACTATGGTTGCTCCGCCACCGACTGGCTTCGCCGTGAGCGTATCAGCCGTATCAGGGAAGATATGTCATATCGCCCGGAGCTTACCCTCAAGGAAGTGGCGGAGCGAAACAGTTTTCTTTCGGCAAGCAACTTTTATGATTTCTGTAACAGGCAGATGCTCAAAAAGCCGGAAGAATTGAAGAAGGAGGGTTTTGAGGAATGGCACGAGAGAAGGATGAGGTACTGGAACGACAGGCAACCATGAGCCTGTTTCCGGCAAAATTTGGAAGTCCCGGCTATAAGATACGCATATCCATGTTGTGGCAATAATTCCGGCAGACTTATCTATAACGACAGTGTATGAGATTATACCGCATACTGATAGCCATAGGCTACATTTCCATATTCGTACTGGCATTGCTGATGGTATGCACATACCGCAATGAACAGGACAGGCTGGCTGTGCTTGAAGAAAAGAACAGCCGGACAAATGAATTGCGAAGAAGCATCAATCGCCTGAACGTGCAGATCACCGGGTTGTCACTGCTTGGTGAAACCGTTATCGAATGGAAAGAAGGCGATGCGGAACAATACCGCTCGCAACGAATGGCGATAGATAGCGTGCTGTGCGTTTTCCGTGAAGTATTCCCGGCTGAACGGGCGGGTATTGACACTCTGCGCGAAATACTGGCAAATAAGGAAATCAGGTTGGAAGAACTCGCGAGAATACACAGCCGGCAAAAATCGCTTAACCGGAGCATCGCCGACATCGTTCCGGTAATAACCCGCCAAAGCTCGCGTGAGAACTTTCAAAAGCCGAAACGCAAGGGCTTTTTAGGGCTGTTCGGTAAAAAGGAGGAAACCAAGCCGTCGGAAACCACGTCGATGCTTCATTCACTGAACAGCGACAAAATCGAACAGCAGAAAAAGCAAAGCCGGATACTTTCCGAACAGACCGACAGCCTTGCTGGTAGAAATGCTGAACTTAATAGACGATTACGCGGGTTGATCCGCCATATTGACCGTAATGTGCAGTCTGATCTGCAAATGCAGGAAATGGAGACAGCCACTCTACGCGGACAAGCGTTCATGCAAATAGGCTGGATGAGTGGCTTCTCGCTGCTGCTGTTGCTCGTCCTCTATGTCATAATACACCGGGATGCACGCCGCATCAGACGCTATAAACGAAAAACGGCGGAGTTGATTGAACAACTGAGGCAATCGGTGGAGCAAAACGAGGCACTGATTGCCTCTCGCAAGAAAGCCGTGCATACCATCACCCATGAGCTGCGCACACCGCTGACGGCAATAACGGGCTATGCCACACTGATGGACAAAGAACACGATACGGATAAAGCCGGGATGTATATTCAAAATATCCGGCAATCCTCCGAGCGAATGCGCGGGATGCTCAACACGCTGCTGGATTTCTTCCGTCTGGACAATGGCAAGGAACAACCCAACCTTTCCCCATGCCGGATTTCCGCAATCACGCACATTCTTGAAACGGAGTTCATGCCCATTGCCATGAACAAGGGGCTGACTTTGATAGTGGAGAGCCACACCGATGCGGTGGTTTTGACCGACAAGGAACGTATCCTGCAAATCTGTAACAATCTTCTGTCAAACGCCATCAAGTTCACGGATAACGGTAATGTGTCTTTGGCTGCGGATTATGATAACGGTTTGCTGAAACTTATCGTTGAAGATACCGGTACGGGCATGACCGATGATGAGCAGCAACGGATTTTCGGTGCGTTTGAACGCCTTTCAAATGCCGCCGCAAAAGACGGCTTCGGGTTAGGATTGTCCATCGTGCAGCGTATTGTGGCGATGCTCGGTGGAACTATACGCTTGGAAAGCGAGAAAGGCAAAGGCAGCCGTTTCACGGTTGAAATACCCATGCAGACAGCCGGGGAACTACTGCCGGAACAGACAATTCAAGCGCAGATGCGCCATAATCATACCTGCCATGATGTGATTGCCATCGACAATGACGAGGTACTACTCCTTATGTTGAAAGAAATGTATGCCCATGAAGGGATGCACTGCGATACCTGTACCAATGTGGCAGAACTGATAGAGCTGATACGAAAAAAGGAATACAGCCTGCTCCTGACAGACCTTAATATGCCGGAGATAAACGGTTTTGAACTGCTGGAACTGTTGCGCTCGTCCAACGTGGGCAACTCAAAGGACATTCCTGTGGTCGTGACAACCGCTTCGGGCAGTTGCAGCAAGGAGGAACTTATGGAACGTGGATTTGCGGGATGCCTGTTCAAGCCGTTCTCCATATCCGAACTGATGGAAGTGACCGACAACTGTGCCGCCAAAGAAGTGTATGATGAAAAACCGGATTTTTCCACCCTGTTGTCTTACGGCAATGAAGCCGTCCTGCTGGATAAACTGATAGCGGAAACCGAAAAGGAAATGCAGGCAGTCAGGGATGCGGAACAGCGTAAAGACCTTCAAGAGTTAGATACCCTTACACACCACCTGCGAAGTTCATGGCAGATTCTCCGTACAGACCAGCCATTAAGAGAACTTTACGTTCTGCTTCATGGCAACAGAGTTCCGGAAGATGAAGCACTGAGCAATGCAGTAAAAGCGGTGTTGGATAAAGGTGCTGAAATCATCCGTCAGGCAAAAGAGGAAAGGAGAAAATACGAAAATGGATAAGACAAGAATCATCGTAGTGGAAGACAACATCGTGTATTGCGAGTTTGTCTGTAACCTGCTGACACGGGAGGGATTCCGTGCCGTGCAAGCTTACCATCTATCGACCGCAAGAAAACTGTTGCAACAAGCCTCAGACGGCGACATAGTGGTTTCCGACCTGCGGCTGCCGGACGGGGACGGCATCGACCTTTTGCGATGGATGCGCAAGGAAGGCATGATGCAGCCGTTCATCATCATGACAGACTACGCCGAAGTGCATACGGCGGTGGAAAGCATGAAACTCGGCTCGCTGGACTACATTCCCAAGCAGCTTGTGGAAGACAAACTTGTGCCTCTGCTTCGCACCATCCTGAAAGAACGGAATATCGGACGAAGCCGTATGCCCGTTTTTGCCCGTGACGGTTCTGCTTTTCAGAAAATCATGCACCGGATAAGATTAGTTGCCCCTACCGATATGAGTGTATTGATATTCGGTGAGAACGGCACTGGTAAGGAGCATATCGCCCACCTGCTGCACGACAAGAGCAAGCGGGCAGGAAAGCCGTTTGTGGCTGTGGATTGCGGTTCACTCTCCAAAGAGCTTGCGCCGTCGGCATTCTTCGGACACGTAAAAGGAGCGTTCACGGGTGCGGACAATAGCAAGAAAGGCTATTTCCATGAGGCGGAAGGCGGCACGCTGTTCTTGGATGAGGTTGGCAACCTCGCATCGGAAACCCAGCAGATGCTTCTGCGCGCCATACAGGAACGGAGATACCGCCAGATAGGTGATAAGACGGATAAAAGTTTCAATGTCCGTATCATCGCCGCCACCAACGAAGATCTGGAGGCAGCTGTGAATGAAAAGCGATTCCGACAAGACCTGTTATATCGTCTGCATGACTTCGAGATAACCGTCCCGCCGTTGCGCGACTGTCAGGAGGACATCATGCCACTGGCGGAATTTTTCCGCGAGATTGCGAACAAAGAACTGGAATGCGACGTTATCGGATTTGATGGAGAAGCCCGGAAGACATTGCTGACCCATGTTTGGCCGGGCAATGTCCGTGAGCTTCGGCAGAAAATCATGGGTGCGGTGTTGCAGGCGCAGACCGGGCTTGTCACGAAAGAGCATTTGGAACTTGCCGTGACGAAACAGACCTCGCCCGTCAGCTTCGCCCTACGCAACGATGCGGAATACAAGGAACGGATTTTGCGTGCGTTGAAGCAAGCGAACGGGAACCGCAAGGTTGCCGCCGAACTGCTCGGAATAGGACGTACAACGCTGTACAGCAAGCTGGAAGAATATGGGTTGAAATACAAATTCAGGCAATCATAGCCGGTAATTCACTGAATTTAGCTATCTTTGCATGAACATTTGAAGGTAAACGGCGATTGGGGAGCCTTTCGCCGCCGATATATAACATAAGACCGCAAGGTGTTTCTAATGGAAATCTGGAAAATTGACATTAACAGGAACTATTGCGTGATTGCTTATGCTATGCCTACGCATAGCGTGCATTCACCTATTCCTGTTAGGGCATTCCAGAGCCTCCATTAGAAGTAGTGTGGATTGCACGCTACTTTTTTGCACCTTGCCCAACGAAAGGAAAAGACTATGGGTAAAGTTCAGATTCTTGCCGTCCTCACGATGGACGGGTGTCATTCTTCAGAATTATATGGCAAAGCGTATGAGGATTTACGCCTTGACCGCTGCGATATTGACAAAATAAGGAAAAATGCGCTTTACCATGTCACGCCGGACTACTCCATCTCCATGCTGGACGAATGGCGGAAAGACAATACCAACATCTGCTATCTCGCAGAAGCCACTCCCGACAATTCGGACTATATCAACGGGCTGTTGCGTATGCGGGTGGTGGATGAGATTATCCTATATACCGTGCCTTTCATATCGGGAACGGGACGGCATTTCTTCAAGTCGGCACTACCTGAAGCACGCTGGACACTTTCCTCACAAAAGAGTTATTCCAACGGAGTATGCCGGAGCATCTATACACGTATGGAATCCAGTAAATAGTCGGAATGTTCCATAGAAGAACACTTTTATAATCCGTTTAATAAAGCAATGTTCTGAAATAGAACATTTTAAGATGACCATAATTTATGCAGGACAAAAAATAACAATTTTTATTGCGCTGAAATCCAGTACGTTGTAAAGACCGTGCCGGATTTTTTGCTTTTTGGTCGCGATTTTTGCCAATACTATTCATGTGCGCATACCGAAAACAGAGTGTAAAATTTCAAAATTGACAGGACATGAATTATTTTTTATTGGCGGAAACCGAGTTCTTCCGCCGGATAAACGAAACCGGGAACTGCAATATGGAAAAAGCATACACGGCTTTCGCCACCCAAGTGATTGAACTGTGTATCGGCAGCTCGGACACGAACCGGACCATCATCGCGTTGGCTTACATCGAAATCGAATTACAGCATCATCCCGTGCGTAACCTTCCCGAAGAAAAGAAGGAAATAGCCAACTATGTCAGCAAGGCTCTCTCTTTCGTAAGGAAGATGCAGAAGTTCCTTGCCGCTCCCCAAGTGCCACCACTAATCCCCATCCAAACATCCACCAACAACACAAACGAAAATACCGCCTCACCCTTGCAATGGACGGGCAACGCCATCGACCTCGTGGAACTGATTTACGGCATTAACGAGATGGGCTGTATCAACAACGGCAATATGCCGCTCAAACAGCTTGCCCCGCTCCTATACAAGATATTCGGCGTGGAATCAAAGGACTGCTACCGTTTCTACATCGACATCAAACGCCGGAAGAACGAGAGCCGCACCTACTTCCTTGACAAAATGCAGGAGAAACTGAACGAGAAGATGCTCCGTGACGAAGAGATGGAGCGCATGAGAAGATAGCCTATGCTAAAGTTTGAGTAGAGGGTGGCGTGATACCATCCTCTCATTTTTCAGGACGGTTTGTCCTTTCCGGCAGATAGTTTTCAATCCATTTGCCCGAAAGTCAATGAAAAACGCTACCTTTGTACTTACGTTACTGGATTATATATGATTATAGAAGACCTCGATATAGTAAAACGGCTGATAGCCGAAAAAGAAGGCGGACTGGTGGAGTTCAAGGAAACCACCGGTCAGTTGGAGCGTGGTATGGAAACCCTTTGCGCCTTCCTGAACGGGAACGGCGGAACGATGCTGTTCGGTGTGAACGACAAGGGAAAGATTATCGGGCAGGACGTGAGCGACAAGACCAAACGGGATATGGCGGAAGCAATCAACCGATTGGAACCAGTGGCAATGGTACAAATATCTTATGCTCCACTGCCGGACAGTGAGAAAAAAGTAATTATTTTCCGTGTGGAAGACTCAAAGCTCAATCGTCCGTTCTGCTATAAGGGAAGACCTTATATGCGTGTGGAAAGTGCGACTACCACGATGCCGCAGACAGCATACAACGACCTGCTTTTACAGCGTGACGGGAACAGATACCGCTGGGAACTTTTAGAAAACAGAAATATGACCTTGCAGGACTTGGACACCAACGAGGTGTTGAAGACTGTCAGGTTAGGGATAGAATGCGGACGTTTACCAGAAGATACGGGCACCGACATACCTGTCATATTAGGAAAGTTCGGATTATTGAAAGACGGGGTGTTGAACAATGCGGCAGCGGTGCTGTTTGGGAAACATGAGGACATGGAATATCCCCAATGCCTGCTCCGGTTAGCACGTTTCAAAGGAACGGACAAAACAGTATTCATGGACAGCCAACGCGTTCAAGGCAATTTTTTTCAACTGCTCAATGCTGCAATGGCATTTATTTTCAAGCATCTTTCCTTATCCGGCACAACCGATACATTGGAACGGGAGGAACATTTGACTATTCCATACAAGGCAATAAGAGAAGGGGTATTGAACAGCCTTACACACAGGTCATATAAAGAAGCCGGTGGTTCTGTGGGCATAGCCATTTATGATGACCGCGTGGAGATAGAAAACCCCGGAACTTTTCCGCCCGACTGGGATGCAGAGAAAATGAAGTCAGAGCATGAATCGAAACCACAAAATCCATTATTGGCAAATGTCCTGTACAAACGAAAGGTTTTGGAAAGCTGGGGACGCGGCATCGGACTGATGATGTCCGAATGCCGCAAAGCCGGATTACCTGAACCGGAATACAAGATATGGGCAGACAGTGTAACGCTGATATTCAGATGTGAGGTGACAAACCGACCAAGCACCGACCAAGCACCGACCAAGCACCGACCAAGTACCGATCAAGTTCTTGCTTTGGTGAAAATACTGAATGAACGAGAGTTGTCCGTAAAAGAAATAATGGAAGCGTTGGAACTGAACCATCGCCCCACATTTAGAACGAACTACTTGCATCCTGCATTGAATGAAGGATATATCATTCCATTGTACCCTGAACAGCCGAGTCATCCGAAGCAGAAATACCGTCTTACGGAAAAAGGCTTGGAATTGTTGAAACAGCAATAGGCATGGCAAAAAAGAAGAAACAGCAGGGACATTACTGCCGGATTTGCGGCGAATACAAAGCTAACGAGAAGTTCAACGGCAAGGGACACGCACGGCATATCTGCAAGGAATGCCAGTCGCTGCCCGAAGAGGTGAAGGCGGACATGGTACGCTGCAATGAAGTGGAACGTGCCGCTTTCAAATACCCTATGACCCGTCAGGACTGGGAACTGCTGGAAAAATATGCCTCGAAGTACAAGGACAAAGAATCCGGGCGGTTCGCGCAGGATATGCTGGACATGAAACGGGACACCCAAACACCGGATGGAGATATGGAAGAGAACGCTCCATTTGGTGGAACTTGCGAAGAGGCAACCGTTCCTTTCGCCGAATTGGAGGATGATATCCGCTATCAACTGGAGGAACTGCTGGCGGACAACATCAATGAGTTCATGATACACAAGGATTACATTCCCGAAGGTAAGGAACTGAAAAACATCAACGAATGGGTCCTTAAAGAAACCCGTGAAACCTTTTTCATAAAGGTTATTCCCGATGTCGCTTATGACAGTCTGGTGGAAGAAACAATAAACAGCCTTGTGAAGGAATGGGAAGAGGAAGGTTTCGAGATAAAGACCTATTCCGTATCGCTGGTCATCATGGAAACGGAACGACTGCTTATCCGCAAGATAACCCGGAAAGATATAGATGCGCTCCTTGCCATAATGGGAAAGCCGGAAGTCATGTACGCTTGGGAACACGGCTTTACCAAAAAGGAGGTGCGCAAGTGGATAAACAGGCAACTCACCCGATACCGCAAGGACGGATTTGGATATTTTGCCGTCATACTGAAAGAAAACGGTACGTTGATAGGGCAAGCCGGTCTGATGAAAAGTACCATAAACGGAAACGAGGCTGTCGAGCTTGGATATATACTCGATAACGCATATTGGCATAACGGTTACGGTACAGAAGCCGCCCGTGCTTGTTTGGAATACGCCTTTGGGGAGCTGGCACAGAAAACCATCTGCTGCAGCATCCGACCGGAAAACGGGGCATCCATCCGGGTGGCGGAACGGCTGGGAATGACCCTGTGCGGCAGTCATACCGTCATATACAACGAAAAAGAAATGCCACACCTTATATATGAATTGAAAACTGGAAACTGATAAAGAAAAATCCGTAACCCACATTGCTGTTGAGTTACGGATTTTTCATCTGGCTATTTCTGCTGCAACAGGTGTTTCAGGTTTTCATCGTTGGCAATCCGCTCCAGTTCCTCCTGAACAATCTGCTTGACTTCCTCCTTGATGCGCCTGTAATTCTCCTGCACCGTTTCCTTCATGCGGTCGTTACCGTTTTCGTCCGTGAAGTCGGTAATGACGGGTATCTTCTTGTAGGCTTTTTCCTCACGTTTCACCTTCTCTGCATCCACGACAATCTCGCAGTGAAAAATCTTCTGTTCGATACGCTCGTTGAAGTTGTCGGAGACCGAACCGACAAACATTCCCTGCGTCAAGCCGGAAATCTTGCTGGGCGGGATAAGCGCGTCCATCTGCGTATTGATGGAGGTGGAAACGTCCTGCCGATTGATGGAAATGGACTGCCGTTTTTGCAACACCTTTCCGAAGCGTTCGGATAGCGTCTTTGCAGTTTCGCCTACGACCTGCCCGGAAAAGATATTGCCGACGGTGTTCATCACGACTTTGGCTTCCTTATCGCCATAGTCACGCACCAACTGGCTGAAATCCTGAAATCCCAGACACACGGCAACCTTATTGCTTCGTGCGGTAGCGATAAGGTTATCCAGTCCCTTGAAGTAAATCGTCGGTAGTTCATCTATAATGACCGACGACTTCAGCATCCCCTTCTTGTTGATGAGCTTTACGATACGGGAGTTATACAGACCGAGAGCCGCACCATAAATATTCTGACGGTCGGGATTATTACCCACGCACAGGATTTTCGGCTCTTCGGGATTGTTGATGTCCAACGTAAACTCGCTGTCCGACATTACCCAATAGAGTTGCGGGGAAATCATACGCGAGAGCGGAATTTTTGCACTTGCTATCTGCCCTTGAAGCTGCTCAGCCGCCCCACCGAGCCAAGCATCCATGAATGGTGAGAGGTAGTTTTCAAGTTCGGGATATGAAGAAAGAATCGGGAAAATATCCTCGTAGCGGCGATTCAGGAACTCAATAGCATGGGGAAACGTGCAATACTTACCTCCCTTATAGATTTTGAGATACCATATAATGCTGGCAAACAATATAATAGGTGATTCCACAAAGAAGTCGCCCTGCTTTTGCACCCAACTTTTATTTAAGTTGAGCATAATGGTGTACGCACTCTCGTAAGCGTCCGTAATATCCTCCATGAAGTCCGGGTGAATGGGATTACAACGGTGTGAGCGTCGCGGGTCGTCGAAGTTTATCACATAGAACTTCGGCTTCACTTTGTAGCCCTCCGGGTGGTTCAACAGATGATTGTAGGCTATCGTGGACAAGTCGCTGAATTTGAAGTCATACACATACATCGAGAAGCCCTTTTCAATCTGCTGCTTGATGAAATTATTTACCACTGCGTATGATTTTCCGCTGCCCGGCGTACCCAACACGATGGAAGCCCTAAAGGGATTCACGACATTGATCCAGCCGTTGTTCCAACGCTTTTTGTAGTAGAACCGTGTCGGCAGATTGACCGAATACTCACTTTCTATGAGCCGTGTTTCCTGCATGAAACTCTCGTTCTCGTTGTTGAATACATCGTCCATGAGGTTGTGCTTCAACAGGCGGCTCATCCACAGACCGCCCATCAGCAGGCAGACATAACCTGCGCCGACGGTCAGAATATACAGTCCCGTCACCGCCTCTATCGGGAGCGGCAAAGCCAGTATCCACCAGTTAAGGAAGAACAGCACGAAGCCGGCGGCAAGGGCTGTCCAGATTCGTCCCCAAGTGATTTTCTCACCCTTCACGCCCTTTGTCCCCAGACAGGACAGGGCAAGCAGGAGAACGGCAAACAGTTTCGTGTACAGGATGGAACGGAACAGCCCCGCCGTGCGGTTGAAGTTCATCAGGATTCTGTCCACCACACCGATGTCCACCCCCCAAAGCCGGATTGCTTCGTAGCAGAACCAGTACACGTTCATGACCACTAAAATAATACTCACGGCACGCAGAAAATCCATGATTTTCGCCAATGCCCTCAAATCGTCTTCTTGTTGTGACATACATTGATTTTTTTGACTGTTGATACTCTTGATTACATTCCCAAGCCCTTGCGCTTCTTCTTTTTCTTCTTGCGCTGCATCGCCCGGATGAAGGCTTCCTCTTCAGCGTCCACTGCCGGACCTTCGGGGGCAAACAGGTTCATGCCGCTGGAATGGCTTTCGTATTCCCCTCCGGAATATCCTTGCCTGTTCTCCGGTTCCTCCACCGGAACGGAGAGCGGAATCGGCGGCTGTCCGGCATAAGGCAGCGTGAAGTGTTCCTGCAAGGCGTTGGCGGAAAGTTCCTTGCCCATGCGTGAGCCGTTCAGCACGCAGCCCGTGCGGTGGTCGATGAACGTGGCTCCGTAGATTCGCCCTTCCTCCGTGTAGCGCAGCACGGTGTCAATGCCTTTCTCCTTGAGCGCGGCAATGAACTTATCCTTGTCATACGTGCCTTGCAGCACGGAAAGGACGGTGCGTTTCGTCATGTCTGCGAGTTTCCGGTTCTTAATCTCCGTCTTGGAACGGGCAAACTTCTTCTGCACGGCTTCATAGCCGACGGACTTCCCGAACAGCGAGGACTTGAAAGGATTGCCGACCTTGTTACCCGCATCGTCCGTGGCGGAATAGACCAGCCCGTGATATTCACGTCCGCGCACATTGCCATGCGCTTCCTCCACCGTCATATTATATAAGGAAAGAAGGGCGCGGTATTCGCCCATCGTCTGGAAGCGGTACTGCCCGCTGATAGCCTTGACGATATTTCCCGCCTGCTTCTTCACGTCGCCCGCAGAGGTATCCACCTTGCGGAGCGGATTCTCCAGCCGTACATTCTTATGTTCCGCCGGATGCAAGCCGTACTTCTGTTCCAATTCCCTGCGGATGCGGTCACTGCGACGATAGAGGAAATCCCGGTTGAGCCGTTTCCCGTTCTCGTCCACGTTGATTGTCACGATATGCAGGTGGTGTCGGTCTATGTCTTCATGCTTGAAAACAAGGTAAGGCTGGTTCCCGAAACCGAGCTTTTCCAGATACTCGCGGGCTATATTCTGCAATTCCGTATCTGTCAGCACATCCTCCGGATGCGGATTGAGCGAGATATGCACCACCGGTTTCTCCACTTTCATCTGCGGTGGCATGAAGGTGATAAAGCCTTCCATCGCCTTGCTGATGTCCACCTTTCCCGAACCGTCATTGTAGATGCGGTTAGTGGTGAGCAACCGCCCACGCGCCTCGTTGATCTTTTCCCCGTTGTAGGCAATCGCGCCGTACAACGAGTTTCCTACACTGATTTTTGCGACCATTTCGCCTCCATTTCTCTCGACAATTCCACAATCTTGCGGCTCAGTTTCACGAGTTCTACGGTCTGCTGCTCCAGCTTGTAGAGCAATGCCATTGCCTTTTTCTCGGAAAAATGCAGCCTCAATTCCTTCACGACTTGGTTGTAGTTCGTGCCTACCGCGCGGAACTGCGCATGAAAATCGGACAGCTTGGTATAGTAATCCACCAGCGTCTTGTCCACTTTCAGCACCTTGAACGGCTGTCCGAAGAAGTGCGCCTTCAGGAAAACCGATTTGGCGTAAACGCCGGACTTCTCGAACATGGAGAGGAAACGGTTGTGTTCCTCCTCGTTGAAACGGACGGTGTAACGGAACACCGCCGGATCAAGTTTTGGATTTCTCCCGGTCTTGTTCTTTCTTTTTTCACTCATATTACTTTGGATTTAGCGGATTGACGGCATAAGCCGCCGCTTCAAGGCACAGACACCGTAGGTTTGAGAGGCTTCCCGACTTCGGAGGGAAGCCCGCCCCCTGCAAGGGCAAGTGCTTTTCGTGGCTGCTCAAAATATTTTGAGCGGCTGAAAAGACATCTTGCTATGTTCAGGTGAACATAAAAATCCGTTGGGGACGGATTGGGGGAATGCCTTTCAAACTCCGGGCTGCGCCACCTGCGGTGAACCCTGCCGTTCGGGTGCAAAGTTACGCCCTTAACGCGGTATCGGACAGAGGCTTGACCCGGACAATCAGTGCCAACCGGCGCAACGTGCTGCCACTTGCCGGAGAAGTGATACAAGTTCCAAAATATCCTTGTTTATTTGCAGCGTGATTCGGATGTGGGACTGAAAATACACTCCTTCCGCCGGATGTTCGGACAGCAATCCGGGCATCAATCCAAACGGTTGAAAACAGGTGTATGTATTCAGACAGTTTTCCAAGCACACGTCCATGCGGACGGATAAAAGCATGGGCGGTTGGACAAACCGATGATTACCCATAGGCACAGCCGGATTAAGGAGTGAATAAATAAATGAATGGGAGCGCGTGCGTACGTACTAATGGCAATACGCTACCGCCACCGGACAGATGTATAACCAAATAAATTTTCAAACAAATGAAAGAAGCAACTTATGTGGCAATCTCCACGCAAAAAGGTGGAGCGGGTAAAACAACCCTGACGGTGCTTGTAGCAAGCTACCTGCACTATGTGAAAGGTTACAACGTAGCCGTGGTGGACTGCGATTTTCCGCAGTACAGTATCCATGACATGCGCAAGCGCGACATGAAAGCCGTCATGGAGGACGGGCATTACAAGGTGATGGCGTATGAGCAGCTCAAGCGGCTGAAGAAGAACCCGTACACCATCAGATGCAGCCGTGCGGAAGATGCGGTAAAGACCGCCGAAAATCTGGTGGCAGCGCAGCCCGACCTTGATTTCGTGTTCTTCGACCTGCCGGGAACCATCAACAATGCCGATGTGGTGCAGACCATTTCCAAAATGGACTACATCTTCACGCCCATCATCGCCGACCGTGTGGTGATGGAGAGTTCCATCAAGTTCGCCACCGTTATCAACGAACAGATGATAAGCACGGGCAAGTCCGGCATTAAAGGGATTTACCTCGTGTGGAACATGGTGGACGGGCGCGAAAAGACGGAACTTTACAAGGCATACGACAAGGTCTGTGCCGAGTTCGCCCTGCCCATTCTGGAAACACATCTGCCGGACAGCAAGCGTTTCCGCAAGGAGACGGCGGCAGAACGCAAGGCAGTATTCCGCTCCACGGCGTTTCCGGCGGACAAAATACTGGTACGCGGCAGCAACCTCGACAAACTCGTCGATGAGATTCTCGGCATCATCAAAAACTGAACGGCATGGCAAAGAAAACAAGAATCGA
>OJLA01001145.1_pt1 | contig 18895 bp, 13 predicted proteins | sample 1596611 | NCBI WGS metagenome assembly OJLA01 (sample SAMEA4350168, study PRJEB24818) | metagenome | biome: human; feature: gut; material: faeces | place: Denmark | collected 2013-09
AAACATAAAAAATGAACTTTCCATTCGGGCTTCGCCCTCATTTCAAGTTCATTTTTTATGTTCGTTTGTTATTGATAACATGTAAACCATGTGCTTGCACAAAGTGTAAACCATGTTACTCTTGACATGGGGATGATCCCTATAGGCGAAATCTATGGCTACTTGCATAAAACTTGTCCCCATACGCGTGGGGATGATCCAATAGTTAGTTCCCCCTAACCCCACCGACACCTCTTGTCCCCATACGCGTGGGGATGATCCTTGAATGTGTGCTGTGGGCGAGTAATTAAAACTCTTGTCCCCATACGCGTGGGGATGATCTCTGAGCGAGAGCGATAAAACCGACGTTACCACTCTTGTCCCCATACGCGTGGGGATGATCCCGAATATATAGGGGGGGACATTGGCACAGCAAACTTGTCCCCATACGCGTGGGGATGATCCTCTCACTGACGCCAACGGCGGTACTGTGGTAACCTTGTCCCCATACGCGTGGGGATGATCCCAAACTTTGCACCGTCGGGGCTGACTTGGACAACTTGTCCCCATACGCGTGGGGATGATCCCTGCCCTTGCTGCCTGAGCCACACCCCCAGCAGCTTGTCCCCATACGCGTGGGGATGATCCCCCTTGACACGGCACGATGTGTTACGCTCAAGACTTGTCCCCATACGCGTGGGGATGATCCTAAGTTCAACAAGTTTGCACACTGTGCTTAACACTTGTCCCCATACGCGTGGGGATGATCCTATAAAATTGTATACAAAAGCAACTTTTTTTGACTTGTCCCCATACGCGTGGGGATGATTTTTGTCCTCCTGCCCGTTGGGCTGTCATTGGGGACTTGTCCCCATACGCGTGGGGATGATCCGCCAAGAGGACACAGCTACACCGTCCGCACGGACTTGTCCCCATACGCGTGGGGATGATCCCAGCCTGTATCCGTCGATGATGCACTCGCAATCCTTGTCCCCATACGCGTGGGGATGATCCCGTGCTTGGTGCAGTCAGCACAGCAGGTGACTTCTTGTCCCCATACGCGTGGGGATGATCCTCGTCAATGGTGTCGGAGATGTTTTCGACGAGGCTTGTCCCCATACGCGTGGGGATGATCCCAGACTATAACCTTGTTGGTGTAAATAACTTTACTTGTCCCCATACGCGTGGGGATGATCCCACGGACTTACAAGAAAAGGTGAAAACAATGCGCTTGTCCCCATACGCGTGGGGATGATCCCCACGATAACAGCATTGTTACTATGTTGTATGCCTTGTCCCCATACGCGTGGGGATGATCCTATGCTCCGAGACACAGCATATAAGGATTCTTGCTTGTCCCCATACGCGTGGGGATGATCCCAAAAGCAACGAAAGCCCGTGGGATATGGATTTCTTGTCCCCATACGCGTGGGGATGATCCAAAAGAAGCATTGAGTGCTGTTCCATTGGACTGCTTGTCCCCATACGCGTGGGGATGATCCCGGATTATGTCTACGTTCAAACTACGGTGACAACTTGTCCCCATACGCGTGGGGATGATCCGTCACTATGCTTTAGCCCGTGGGGGATTTTCGTCTTGTCCCCATACGCGTGGGGATGATCCTATAACAGCACGTCAAAAGGGTTTTCGCAGAAGCTTGTCCCCATACGCGTGGGGATGATCCCTGGCAAAGTCGGCGAACAGTACGAACATCGCAACTTGTCCCCATACGCGTGGGGATGATCCTCACACCGTATAGCATAACACCTTATCAGACAGCTTGTCCCCATACGCGTGGGGATGATCCTTTCTTCATAACCTCAATCGGGCTAGTTCTATCCTTGTCCCCATACGCGTGGGGATGATCCTAACAGTTAATGCAAAAGTGTAATTATTTTCAGCTTGTCCCCACACGCGTGGGGATGATCCCTTTAAGTTGTGGAAATAAATGGTAATTCGGTCTTGTCCCCACACGCGTGGGGATGATCCGCACGGTCATAGATATGCTTCCTGCGCTTATCGCTTGTCCCCACACGCGTGGGGATGATCCTCGACCCTCTCGCTCCAGTTCCTCGCAAACCTCCTTGTCCCCACACGCGTGGGGATGATCCTGATGTTTTTATCAACCCTGGACGTAAATGTCTCTTGTCCCCACACGCGTGGGGATGATCCTGGCACGCATCTCGGTAAGCTTGTCGTAAATCTCTTGTCCCCACACGCGTGGGGATGATCCTTTACCACACAAAAAGCCAACGACAGAAAACCTCTTGTCCCCACACGCGTGGGGATGATATATACAGCGATACGCTCTTTACAGGATTTTCGCTCTTGTCCCCACACGCGTGGGGATGATCCCAATCGACATCGAAATCAAGCTGTCGTTAGAAGCTTGTCCCCACACGCGTGGGGATGATCCTGCAGTAAACATACACACTCGTATACGTTAAAACTTGTCCCCACACGCGTGGGGATGATCCTTGTGCTATCGTCATCAACACATTTAACACTCTCTTGTCCCCACACGCGTGGGGATGATCCCAGTTTGTACTTGCATTTTTCACGATTTGCCCTCTTGTCCCCACACGCGTGGGGATGATTATTCCACCGTGGCGATATGCTGAGCATATCGCCTCTTGTCCCCACACGCGTGGGGATGATCCTCATGCAGATGACAATCGAATCAAACGTTGCGACTTGTCCCCACACGCGTGGGGATGATCCCCAACCGCCGCGGGTGGCGAGGGCGCGAGCGCGCTTGTCCCCACACGCGTGGGGATGATCCTGAAGAAGAATGCAGATGATCTTAAGGTGAAATCTTGTCCCCACACGCGTGGGGATGATCCCCTGTACAACCGCTGAAAGCACAATCATCTATACTTGTCCCCACACGCGTGGGGATGATCCTTGTCACTTGTCACTGTGACCTGTTCGCCCTCTCTTGTCCCCACACGCGTGGGGATGATCCTATCTTCTTGCCGTTCTTGTCTGTCAGCCCCGTCTTGTCCCCACACGCGTGGGGATGATCCCCAGCAGTCTTTGAGAGATTTGCTGGATAGTGTCTTGTCCCCACACGCGTGGGGATGATTAGGGGATAGCATCACACCTGAGTCAGCGACGGGTCTTGTCCCCACACGCGTGGGGATGATTCCGATATTACAAGCACTAAGCGGAGCAAGTCAGTCTTGTCCCCACACGCGTGGGGATGATCCATTTACTTGACTATCTGCAGCGAGATGAACTCTCTTGTCCCCACACGCGTGGGGATGATCCTGGTGTCAGGTGTCAGATAAAGCGATGTGTTAACTTGTCCCCACACGCGTGGGGATGATCCCCCATCGAGCAATCGCAATTTCAGGATACGTCTCTTGTCCCCACACGCGTGGGGATGATCCTCTGACAACAAAGGTAGCAGGTGTGTCTATCGACTTGTCCCCACACGCGTGGGGATGATCTTCTTTGCTTGAGGGCTTCGGCTCTCGCCCTTCGCTTGTCCCCACACGCGTGGGGATGATCCTTTTATTCCATGAAGCGTTTAAGACTTGTGCTACTTGTCCCCACACGCGTGGGGATGATCCTGCAGATGAGGGGTAGCTTCATCTTGATGAATGCTTGTCCCCACACGCGTGGGGATGATTGCAAGAGAAATAAGAAAAGACGAAACCAACCATGCTTGTCCCCACACGCGTGGGGATGATCCTCAAGCTGTATACGATTTTGAGAAATAAATCACTTGTCCCCACACGCGTGGGGATGATCCCTGTTTTGTCGGAATTATAAATTCCGTTGTAAACTTGTCCCCACACGCGTGGGGATGATCCTGTATCTGCATTTAGCGCAGAACAAGCAGTTGCCTTGTCCCCACACGCGTGGGGATGATCCCGTCAAAGCTCAAAAAACGCCCGTCCTCATAAACTTGTCCCCACACGCGTGGGGATGATCCTGCAATTTGCGAGACCGCTAAATATTGTGTCAACTTGTCCCCACATGCGTGGGGATGATCCTGTGTTCGGCACTGTCGACCTCGGCACCGATGACTTGTCCCCACACGCGTGGGGATGATATGCGGTTTTAAAATCATTGGCAATTGCAGGAAGACTTGTCCCCACACGCGTGGGGATGATCCTATAGTACAGATGAAAACCAGTTCCGCTATTAACTTGTCCCCACACGCGTGGGGATGATCCCGGATTACTTCGATGCCTGAGCAAAGAATTTCTCTTGTCCCCACACGCGTGGGGATGATCTTTGTCGAGACATACCAAACATTACCATATGACTCTTGTCCCCACACGCGTGGGGATGATCCTGCTTACAAGCCTGTTTTCAATGTTGTTAACTGCTTGTCCCCACACGCGTGGCGATGATCCTGCTTACAAGCCTGTTTTCAATGTTGTTAACTGCTTGTCCCCACACGCGTGGGGATGATCCTTTTGGTTTTCAGCTTACGCACTTTGATTTCCTCTTGTCCCCATACGCGTGTGGATGATCCTACTATACAGTGCATAGTAAATTATCAATCACTCTTGTCCCCATACGCGTGGGGATGATCCCAACCTTAACAACAAAGGTAGCAGGAGTGACTACTTGTCCCCATACGCGTGGGGATGATCCTCTCAGCGTATTGCAGACCTTGAGCAGTATGTGCTTGTCCCCACACGCGTGGGGATGATTTGAGGGAAAATTTACAATCGTTCTGAAAACGGTGCTTGTCCCCACACGCGTGGGGATGATCCTCTGATTGACACTATGACAAAGCTTGGAGATCTCTTGTCCCCACACGCGTGGGGATGATCCTCTGATTGACACTATGACAAAGCTTGGAGATCTCTTGTCCCCACACGCGTGGGGATGATCCCACCGTTTTTTATATCTTCTAATCCTATTGTAGCTTGTCCCCACACGCGTGGGGATGATCCCGTTTGACAGCTTTAAACTGACAAGCGAAAACGCTTGTCCCCACACGCGTGGGGATGATTCAATTGTTGACGGTCAGACATCGGGCAATTCACGCTTGTCCCCACACGCGTGGGGATGATCCTTTATACTCGGCAAGAAGCGTATCATTATTCCTCTTGTCCCCACACGCGTGGGGATGATCCTAAATATATGCTTAACGATGGCGAAAAATGGCACTTGTCCCCACACGTGTGGGGATGATCCTGGGATAAAGAACCGGATATAGATTACGGAGAACTTGTCCCCACACGCGTGGGGATGATCCTCCTGAGACGATTGCATATTGGCGGGAACAGATCTTGTCCCCACACGCGTGGGGATGATCCTAACGCTGTCTGATAAAACATCAGAGTAATAACTCTTGACATCATCTAGAAAATCTGCTATACTAATTTTAGAATCAGTAGAGGCACTATCGGTTTCAACACCAAGTCCTCGGCGTTTAGTCGCAGCTGGTTCTATTTCTTTTGCATTAAGCGCCTTGTCCCCACACGCGTGGGATGATTTTTACCTCTTTGTTTTGTGTTTGTAAGCACACTACTAAGCATACTGTCATCTATCGCTACGGAAAACGCTACCGACTTGATTGATTTTCCGGCAAGTACCTTTGCCACCAATTCGTAGCGTTCTTCGGCACTCCATTCTTTGTGTCTATTTTTTTGTTTTAACACCTCCGAACTGCAAGCATATTCGAGCCGAACCCATTTCCTTATCATCTGGCGGAAATTTGTCTCATTTGCTCTTTCCGGTGTTTTCATCCATTCTCCTTTTCTGTATTTTTCAACAGCTTTTCTTTTGTACGCATAATCGTATTTCACAAAATTACCCTCCTTACCGGATGTCCGGTAAGGAGGGTAAATATCGCTATAACAACGGGGTTAACGTATTTTTTGAGTATATTACTTTATATCTGCGTGGTGTGCCTGAATTGACTTTACGCCGAAGTGCTTGTTCGCTTTAAGTGACTTTATACCCTCGATGCTTGCCTTAGCGGCCGCCATTGTTGTGATATAAGGCACCTTATGTCTGATTGCTGACTTGCGGATGTAGCTGTCATCGTTTGCACTCGTCTTACCTGCGGGTGTGTTGATGATAAGCTGAATATCGCCGTTTGCTATTGCATCGGTGATGTTGGGTCTGCCCTCGTACATTTTGTTGATACGTTCAGCGGTGATGCCTGCATCCTTTATCATATCATAGCTCTTGCCTGTTGCAAGGATACGGAAACCAAGCTCGCTGAATGATTTTGCAATTTCAAGCAACTCGGGCTTATCTCTGTCGCATACGCTGAGGAGAACAGTTCCACCAAGAGGAAGCTTTACCTGTGTTGCCTCCTGAGCCTTGTAGTACGCTTCTCCAAATGTGGGAGCGATTCCGAGAACCTCGCCTGTTGAACGCATTTCGGGACCGAGAACGGGGTCAACCTCCTGGAACATATTGAAGGGGAATACCGCTTCCTTAACACCGTAGTGATTGATAACCTTGTCGTGAAGCTCGGGTACGGGGGAGGGCTTGCCTGTAAGTGATGATGTGATTATCTGAGTAGCAAGCTGTACCATGTTTATATTGCAAACCTTTGATACCAGCGGAACTGTACGGGACGCTCTGGGGTTAGCTTCAAGAACATAGACAGTATCGTCTTCAATAGCGTACTGCATATTCATAAGACCGCATACATTCATTTCAACGGCAATCTTCTTTGTGTAATCCTTGATCGTTGCTACCTGCTTTTCCGTAAGGTTCATAGAGGGCAGGATACAAGCGGAGTCACCGGAGTGAACACCTGCAAGCTCAATATGCTCCATAACAGCGGGAACAAAGCAGTTCTTGCCGTCCGAGATAGCGTCAGCCTCGCACTCTGTTGCGTGGTGGAGGAAACGGTCTATCAGTATAGGTCTGTCGGGGGTAACGCCTACTGCCGCAGACATATAGACCTTCATCATTTCGTCATCGTGAACAATCTCCATACCTCTGCCGCCGAGAACGTATGAAGGACGCACCATTACGGGATAACCGATGCGGTTTGCGATTTCAAGCGCTTCGTCAACGTTTACAGCCATTCCGGATTCGGGCATCGGGATTCCGAGTTTGTCCATCATAGCACGGAAGTGATCTCTGTCTTCCGCAAGGTCGATAGTTTCGGGAGTTGTGCCGAGAATGTTTACGCCGTATTTCTTAAGGTCGCTTGCAAGGTTGAGCGGTGTCTGACCGCCGAACTGAGCGATAACGCCGAGCGGCTTTTCCTTATCGTGAATCGAAAGAACGTCTTCAAGGGTGAGCGGCTCAAAGTAGAGCTTATCCGATGTATCGTAGTCGGTTGAAACTGTTTCGGGGTTGCAGTTTACAATGATAGATTCAAAGCCGAGCTTTTTGAGTGCAAGTGCCGCATGAACGCAGCAGTAGTCAAATTCGATACCCTGACCTATTCTGTTGGGACCGCCGCCGAGAATCATTATCTTGGGCTTGTCGCTGACAGGGCTTTTATCCTCGTCAAGATGATAGGTGGAGTAGTAGTAAGCCGCATTATCAGTACCGCTTACATGAACGCCTTCCCACGCTTCCTTTATGCCGAAGCCGATACGGGCATTTCTGATCTCTTCCTCTGTAACCTCAAGAAGTGAGCTTAAATAACGGTCGGAGAAACCGTCCAGCTTTGCCTGCTTCAGTACAGCCTTTTCGGGAACAGAACCCTTGATCTTGAGCAGTGCTTCTTCTTCGTCAACAAGCTCCTTCATCTGCTGTAAGAACCAGTCTTTTATCTTCGTAAGGGCGTGAATCTCTTCAATAGTAGCACCTTTACGCAGAGCTTCATATATAACAAACTGTCTTTCGCTTGTGGGGTATCTCAGCTGTGCTAAAAGCTCTTCCTTTGTCATATCGTGGAAGTTCTTTGCAAAGCCAAGACCGTATCTGTCCTTTTCGAGTGAACGTATAGCCTTCTGGAAAGCCTCTTTATAGGTCTTGCCGATGCTCATTACTTCACCGACGGCTCTCATCTGTGTTCCGAGTTTATCCTCTGCGCCCTTGAACTTTTCGAACGCCCAACGTGCGAACTTGATTACAATATAATCTCCGTCAGGGTAATACTTGTCGAGTGTGCCGTACTTACCGCAGGGGATATCCCCCAGCGTCAGACCGCAGGCAAGGAGGGCGGAAACGAAGGCAATAGGGAAGCCTGTAGCCTTTGAAGCAAGAGCGGAAGAACGTGATGTTCTGGGATTTATTTCGATTACAACAATACGTCCTGTTTCGGGATTACGGGCAAACTGACAGTTGCAGCCGCCGATAACCTCGATGGATTCGATAATGCGGTAAGACATTTCCTGAAGCTCTTTCTGAACATCTTCGGGAATAGTCAGCATAGGAGCAGAGCAGAACGAGTCGCCCGTATGCACGCCGATGGGGTCGATGTTTTCGATAAAGCAAACGGTAATCTTGTTGTTGTCGGCATCACGGACAACTTCAAGCTCAAGCTCTTCCCAGCCGAAGATACATTCCTCGACAAGAACCTGACCTACAAGAGATGCCTGCAAGCCTCTTTCGCATACAACCTTAAGTTCGTCTACATTATAAACCATTCCGCCACCGGCACCGCCCATTGTATAGGCAGGACGAAGAACAACAGGGTACTTGAGTTCCTCGGCTATCTTGACAGCTTCATCAATCGTGTAAGCAACTTCACTTCTCGGCATACCGATACCGAGATCCTTCATTGCATTCTTGAACTCGATACGGTCTTCACCACGTTCGATAGCGTCGACCTGAACGCCGATTACCTGTACGTTGAACTTTTTCAGTACACCTGCCTTGTCAAGCTCAGAGCAGAGATTTAGTCCTGACTGACCGCCGAGGTTGGGCAGAAGCGCATCGGGACGTTCCTGCTCGATAATCTGAGTAAGTCTGTCGAGGTTGAGCGGTTCAATGTATGTGATGTCCGCTACATCGGGGTCGGTCATAATAGTTGCGGGGTTTGAGTTTACAAGAACTATCTCGTAACCGAGCTTCTTGAGCGCTTTACAAGCCTGTGTGCCTGAATAGTCAAACTCACAAGCCTGACCTATGATGATAGGGCCTGAGCCTATTATCATAATTTTGTTAATGTCCTGTCTTTTTGGCATATTTCTCATCCTTACCGCACTTTTGCAGTGCGAAATTTTTATTTGCCGTATTGTTGGCATATTTTATTAGGATAATAATATCACAAAATCCGACAGAATGCAATAGAAAACTTCCGGATAGGGCAGATTTGTCATAAAAGTAACATTTTCAGGCGGATGTTCGGTTTTGGGTACAAAAAAGCCGACCTGCCGGAAAAGGTCGGCTGATGATATTCAATCATATTTTTTCAAATATAAGGATTTTCTGAGTTACTTTCTTGATTAAAGGGAGGTTTCTGAACGGTTTCAATATCGGCATGATTTCTGTCATACCACGGATGATATTATCGTTTTTGATACATCTGAAGCCGTCTGCCGCTTTACCTAAATCATCAAAGGTATCAGCACCAAACACGAATTTTGCACCGGTGTCCTGAATTGATTTTTCGGTATGCTCCTTGTTTACCCATTTTTTAGCAAGGCACTCCATAAGCACTGTCGCATTATCGAATTTATCTCTGATAATCGACAGCATCTGAGCGTTTTCATCAGAGGTAAGGTACATTGAAAGACCTTCGATTATAAATAGCATTTTTCCTCTTTTTGTTACCTTATCAGCCCAAGCGGGATCAGTTGCGGAAATGCCTATTGTAGACACCCTGCCTGATTCGTGATATATTGCGTCACGAACCTCTATAGTTTCCGGCAGATCGACATTGTACCATATTATTCTGCCGTTATCCATACGGTAAAATCTTGTATCAAGACCGCAGGCTATGTTTACAACTGTGCAATCGGGATTTTTGTTTATAAAGTCTTTGACCAATTCGTCAAATACGATGGTTCGTGCGATTACTCCGTTGCTCATCGTAGAATCCTTTTCCGCTTTTGAAAAGTCATAGTCTATCTTATCGACAAGCTCTATTGCCTTGGCATCGTAAAATTTAGCATTCTTTTTTCTTGAATATTTGGCTCTTGCGTAAAAACTCTGTAGCATAGTTTCTGCTGAGCCCGTAAGCAGTGGATTGATTTTTTTGTCTTCCATAATATCTCCGTTAATACACAAATACATTTTGGTTAATCCGGACTAACCGAAATCATTTTACCACAAAAATGCGCCTCTGTCAATAAGAATCCAAGAGTATTGCGGCTGAAGAGCGGATTTAAACAGGTTATAATCGGTTATAAATCAAAATTTCATAATATCGAAATAAAAATGTAAAAAAAGACTTGACAAAGGAGTCAGGATTTGTTATAATAAATCACGTTGTGAAAACAACCCAAAAGTTTATAGCTTTTGAGCCACTAGCTCAGGCGGCAGAGCACCTGCCTTTTAAGCAGGGTGTCCCGGGTTCGATTCCCGGGTGGCTCACCAAAGTCCTTCGATTAAATTCGGGGGACTTTTTTATTTGTGTTTTGATAAGTACCGAATTGCACTGACTGAACCTGTTTTTGCGGTATCGGAAAAAATTTTGCGACAAAACTTGACATCGGGGCAGATATAGTATAATATATAGTTATAATTATCAGAAAAGAGAACTGTATGACCAAAAAGGAAAGAGCAGGGCTTGTTATAGACGGGCTTGCCGAGTGCTATCCGGACGTGAAATGCGCTCTTGTTTATAAAAAGCCTCATGAGCTTCTGATAGCGACAAGGCTTTCGGCACAGTGTACCGATAAGCGAGTAAATATGGTTACTCCCGCACTTTTTGAAAAATTTCCCGATATTGACAGCTTTGCGGCGGCAGAGCCTGACGAGGTTGCGGAATATATACATTCGTGCGGACTATATAAGACAAAAGCTGTCGATATTGTTATGATGTGCAGAATGCTCCGTGATGATTTCGGCGGTGAAATTCCCGATACAATAGAACAGCTTGTAAAGTTGCCCGGGGTCGGAAGAAAGACAGCTAATCTTATAGTGGGCGACCTCTACGGTAAGCCTGCTCTTGTATGCGACACACACGTTATAAGAGTGAGCGGAAGGCTGGGCCTTACCGACGGAACAAAGGATGCGCTGAAGGTTGAAAAACAGCTTGCCGCAATAATAAAGCCGGACGACAGATTGATGATGTGTCACAGGCTTGTGTGGCACGGTCGGCTTGTGTGCAGTGCGGCAAAACCGAATTGCAGCGAATGCAGGCTGAGCGGTTTTTGCAAGTTTTTTTCGGGGACAAAATAAAATAACGGCTTGGAGTGAGTATTATGAAAGGGAAGGTACGCAACGCAATAATAATTGCCGCAGGCGTGCTTATCCTTACCGTAATGCTCACTGTTGTTTTATATTACTATAACGACAAAGTAATGCGTGATAACGCATGGGTGTTCTCTGTGAATGAAACCTCATACGATGAAAGCTCGTATTCGTATGAGCAAAAACCGGATCTTAATTCAGCAGATCTTGAAACGCTGATGCAGATAAAAGGCGTCGGGCGGAAAACGGCACACGATATTATAAACTATCGTGAAAAGCACGGGAAATTTACATCTATGTCACAGCTTAAAGAGATAAACTCGGTAGATGATGAAGTATATATGATACTGTGCAGTCGGTTTACCGTTGCCTCGTCGGGATATTACACTAAAAACGAGTCTTACGGCATTCGTAAGGTAAACCTCAATAAAGCTACCGTAGACGAGCTGATGAGCGTTGAGGGAATAACGGAGGAAATCGCAAAGAATATTATATTGCGCCGTAAAGACCACGGAGATTATACCTCTGTAAGAGAACTTCTTGATACCGAGGGCATAACTATAACTCTTTACAGCAAAATTTCCGATAAACTGACAGTTTGATTTTATATTATTTTAGTGAGAAATCGCCAAAAAACTATTGATTTTATTGCAGTGATTTGGTATACTTAATTAATAAAGCATAACGCTTTATATATTTACAGGAAATACAAGGCGTTACGGAGGTCATTATGGATTATAATATCAAAGACGTATCCGGCAGACTGAAAAGCACAAGAGAGTACCTTGATATATCTGTCGGCGAAATGGCAAACAAAACAAACGTCACTACAGACGAATATATTTCACTTGAAAACGGAGAGAAAGATTTTTCGCTTTCATTTCTGAATCAGGCGGCGGACGCACTCGGCATTGAGCTTATAGAGCTTCTTACAGGTGTTACGCCTAAGCTCAATACATATTCGATAGTCCGTAAGGATCAAGGCTTACCGATTGAGCGTCGGGAAAGATTTGCCTATCAGCACCTTGCCTATCTTTTTAAAAACAAGAAAATAGAGCCGTTGCTGGTAACAGCTCCTTATGATGAGGAGGAGCAGAAAAAGCCTATACACCTGTCTGTACACGACGGTCAGGAAATGGACTATATAATATCGGGAACGTTGAAGTTCCAGATAGGCAGTCATATTGAAACGGTAAGTGAAGGCGACTGCATTTATTACGACAGCATGAATCCGCACGGAATGATAGCCGTTGACGGCAAGGACTGCAAGTTCTTGGCGATACTGATCTGATAAACAAAGGAACGGAAAGAAAAGTATATGGAACAGGTTAAAAATTACTACAAGAGATTTGTAAAAGAAGGCTTTGATGAGAACGGGATACTGAATAAGTTCGAGATAGACTGCCCCGATAACTATAACTTCGGTTACGATATTATAGATAAGTTCGGAGAAATCGACCCTGACAGGAGAGCGCTTATCCACATCGACCTTCAGGAAAACCGTCACGATTTTTCCTATTCACAGCTTTCAAAGCTGTCAACGCAGGCGGCAAATCTTTTCAAGTCATATGGTATAAAAAAAGGCGACAAGGTAATGCTGGTACTGAAAAGGAACTACCAGTTCTGGATTGCGATAATCGCTCTTATCAAGCTCGGTGCGGTTGCTATACCCGCAACGCATCTGCTGACAACACACGACTTTACCTATCGCTTTGAACGTGCAAGCGTAAAAGCTATAGTATGTACCGGCTATAATCCCGATATAGCCAAGTATGTCGATGAGGCGCAGGAAGAAATCCATGCTGACGGCCTTGTTAAATTTATAGCAAACGGTCACAGGGACGGCTGGATTCCGTTCGATGATGAAATTGCCGGAATGCCCGAAACTATGGAGCGTGTGCAGACGGATACAAGGGAGCATATGCTGTTATATTTCACATCGGGTACTACGGGCTATCCCAAGATGGTTGTCCATAATCACAGATATGCACTCGCACATATTCAGACTGCGGCACACTGGCAGAATGTCGATTCTGACGGTGTTCATCTTACAATATCCGATACAGGTTGGGGAAAAGCCGCCTGGGGCAAGCTGTTCGGTCAGATGTCGCTCGGTGCGTGCGTGTTCGTGTATGATTTTGACAAGTTCATACCGACCGATATGCTGAGGATAATGCAGAACTATAAGATAACCTCATTCTGTGCGCCTCCCACCATGTTCCGTTTCTTTATAAAGGAAGGTCTTGAAAACTACGATCTTTCGAGTCTTAAATATTCCGCTATTGCAGGCGAGGCACTCAACCCTGAGGTGTATAACAAGTGGCTTGAGTTTACCGGCCTTAAGCTGATGGAGGCATTCGGTCAGACCGAATCGACAGCACTGCTTGCAAATCTTGTAGGCATGACACCTAAGCCCGGCTCAATGGGCAAGCCTACTCCGCTCTATGATGTCGACATTGTCGATGATGACGGAAATCCGGTGCCTGTCGGAGAAGTCGGTGAAATAGTAGTCCGTGCCGAGCGTGGCAAGGACGGCCTTTTTGACGGTTATTACCGTGATGATGAGCTTACCGCTCAGGCATGGCACGACGGGCTGTATCATACAGGCGATACCGCTTGGAAGGATGAGGACGGCTACTTCTGGTATGTCGGAAGAAATGATGATGTTATCAAGGCGAGCGGTTACCGTATAGGACCTTTCGAGATTGAAAGCGTTCTGATAGCACACCCGTCTGTACTTGAGTGTGCCGTTACGGGTGCACCCGACCCTATAAGAGGTCAGGTGGTAAAGGCAACAATCGTTCTTGCAAGAGGTTATGAACCGTCTGATGAGCTTAAAAAAGAGCTTCAGACTTACGTTAAGAAGAACACTGCGCCTTATAAATATCCGAGAATAGTGGAGTTCGTTAACGAGCTTCCCAAAACTATCAGCGGCAAGATAAGAAGGGTACAGATTCGTGACGAGGATAACAAGAAAAACAGTTAATGACAGAATTCGCCGCAGGTAATACTTGCGGCGATAGTTTTAGAGGGCTTTATGGAGTATTACATCTATCTGTTGCAGATATTCGGCGGCGGTAACCCGAAAATTCACGAGGTGATAAAGGCATACGGTAATGCAAGACTTGCGTATGAGCATATCAGCAGTGGCGATATGTCGCATATACCTTCTAACCGTCACGAGTATGTCCGCAGAGCGTCACTCGAACGCTCAAAGGTGATAATGGATTATTGCACCGGGAATAATATCGGCATTGTCACAATTGATGACAGGAATTATCCCGAACAGCTTAAGAATATATATAATCCGCCCGTTCTGCTGTTTACTGCGGGAGATATAAACTGCCTGCAAGGTAAGCTGGCAGTGTCGATAGTAGGCCCCAGAAAGCCGTTTGGCAATGCGATAAGGCTTGCGGAAAACATATGCTACAATCTTGCGAGAAGCGACATTGTTCTTGTAAGCGGCTTTGCACTGGGCATAGACAGGATAGCGCACAACAACAGCATCCGTCACCACAAGCCGACCGTGGCTGTGCTTGCCTGCGGAATAACTATTGATTATCCGAATAATTCATTCGGGCTGAGAAAGAACATAATCGACAACGGCGGACTTATTCTGTCGGAGCTTCTCCCGGACACGCCGTGCAATTCCGATTATTTCAAATTCAGAAACCGTATTATTTCAGGACTTTCAAAGGGTACTGTCGTGATAGGCGGCTACAACGGAAGCGGAAGCCTTATCACTGCAAACCATGCGTTCGAGCAGGACAGAGAGGTATTCTTTACTATACCTGACGATACGCTGGATAAGAAATACAGCCGTGTTATCAGATTTTTGCGTGACGGGGCGCATTCCGTTTATGATTTCTATGATATTATCAATGAGTTTTATCCGACTTACCGTGACAGAATCGATGATACATATCTTGATAAGGAACAGCTGACGAGCTTTGTGATTCACGAGGATGTCAGGGAAACAGCGCCTGCTGAGGATCTGCCAACGGTTTGTGAAGCAAAGGAACCTGAACCTGCGAAAAAAGATGAGAAGAAGCCTCTGCCTAAGGTGAAGGCGGCAGATGCACCACGCTTTAAAATTACAGGTGTCAAGGATAAGGAAAAGGAAATAGATTATTTCCGGGTAACTCCCGAAAATGCGCTGAAAAAGCGGAAAAAAGCGGGAAAGCCTGCTACACTGAATGATACGGCAGTAAAAGAAAGAATTCCGCTAATAGCGCCGATTGCCGAAGCCGATAACACGGATGTGAGTGAGGCAGAGTCGGTAACGGATACGGAAGAAAAGCAGAGCGGACAGATTGCGGGAGCCGCAGAAAACGCATCGGGAGCCGCAGAAATTCTCGGTATCATCGCAAACAGTGACGGAGTAACGCTTGATACGTTGCTTTCTGCCTGCAGCTTATCATTCGGGGAACTCAGCGAGATACTCGCCGACCTTGAAATAAGCGGCGCTGTATCCTGCGGTGCGGGCGGAATATACACGGTAAATAAGGAGCGGTAATGAATCGTTCACAGCTTGACAAATACATAACCGACTATTACGGCGTTAGAGCCGAAAGATTGTTTGAAAAGAATCCCGGTTTTCAGGCGTATCGTCATAATGATACGAAAAAGTGGTTCGCTATGATAATGGATTTGCCTGAAAGCAGGCTCGGACTTGACGGGCAGAAAATTATAGATGTCGTCAATCTCAAGTGCGACCCTATCCTCATCGGATCGCTGAGGCTGGAGCAGGGCTTTTATCCTGCGTATCATATGAATAAGGAAAACTGGATAACGGTCGCTCTTGACGAAAGCGTACCCGATGAAAAACTAAGGATGCTTGTCGATATGAGTTATGAGCTGACAAGGAAGAAGCTCAGAAGAAAAAATAAGTAAAGAATACCGCCCGTGAATGCAGTGAGCAAACACGGGCGGTAAATGTTTTATTTACTTTCTCATAAGTCTTAATGAATTGAAGATAGCGATTATCGAAACGCCAACATCTGCGAAAACAGCCGCCCACATATTAGCAAGACCTAAAACGCCGAGTACCTGAATTATCAGCTTTACACCGAGTGCAAATATGATATTCTGGAGAACTATGCGGTTTGTTTTTTTGCTGATTGCAAATGCGTCGGCAAGCTGCATTGGGTCGTCCTTCATAAGAACGCAGTCTGCGGTTTCTATGGCACTGTCAGCGCCCGAGCCGCCCATTGCAACGCCTATGTCGGCAGATGCTATTACGGGTGCGTCATTTATGCCGTCGCCTACAAACATTACCTTTTCATTGTCAGGGAGCTCCGACTTCATCTTAAGCGTAATTTCGCTCTTGTTTTCGGGGAGAAGCTCTGCATAGTAATCTGTGATGCCGAGCTTTTCAGCCGCCGCAGCCGCCGCAGATTTATTGTCGCCTGTGAGCATTACGACCTTCACACCGTGATTTTTAAGCATCTTTACGGCTTCAGCCGAGTGTTCCTTAGGCATATCTGCGATTTCGATAAGACCTGCATATTTATTGTCGACAGCCACATAAAGCACTGTGCCGTTTGCTTCGGGGCAGTTTATGCTGTAGTCAGCCATAAGTCTGCTGTTACCGCAGAGAACAGTCGCACCGGAAATCACAGCCTTGATGCCCTTGCCGGCTATCTCACTGCACTCGGTAATCTGTGACTGGTCAATATCCGCACCGTATGCCTTTCTTACCGAAACGGCTATAGGGTGGTTGGAGTTGCTCTCGGCATAAGCCGCATATCGTAACAGTTCATCCTTGCTCATTCCTGCAGGCTCTGTCCTTGTAACCTCAAACTGACCTTTTGTAAGCGTGCCTGTCTTATCGAACAGTACGACCTTAGCCTTTGAGATTGCTTCAAGGTAGTTACTGCCTTTTACAAGTATGCCCTTTGACGATGCCTTGCCGATACCTGCAAAGTATCCGAGCGGTACGGAAATAACCAGTGCGCACGGGCAGGAGATTACGAGGAAGATAAGACCTCTTTGTACCCACGTTACGAAATCAAAGCCGGTGAACAGGGGAGGGATAAGCGATATTATCACCGCCGCAAGTACGACTATGGGGGTGTAGTATTTTGCAAATACCGAGATGAAGTTCTCCGTCTTTGTCTTTTTCTCGACAGCGGATTCGACCATCTGAAGCATTTTGTATACCGTGCTGTCGGTGAACCGGCGTGTTGTTTTAAGCGTGATAACACCTGAAATGTTGATAGCGCCTGCGGGAACTTCATCACCGACCGTTATATCTCTCGGTAAGCTCTCGCCTGTGAGGGCTGACGTATCTATTGATGTGTTACCGCTTTCGACAATGCCGTCAAGCGGTATCTTTTCGCCGGGCTTTACTCTTATTATACTGCCGGTTTCAACGTTTTCGGGATCGACTGTTATATATTCGCCGTCAATAAGAACATCGGCTGTTTCCGGCTTTGTCTTGATGAGAGAAGATATGCTTCTTCTTGACTTGTTCACGGCTATTGACTGGAAGAATTCTCCGACAGTGTAGAACAGCATAACGGCAACCGCTTCTTCGTATTCTCCAAGTACGATAGCACCGATGCTTGCGATAAGCATAAGCGTGTTTTCGTTGAAGAAATTCTTCTTTGCTATTGCTTTTATTGAAGTGATAGCTACTTCAAGTCCGCAGATAACGTAAGCCGCAAGATACATCGTAAGTATCGCTATCTTAGGCACAAGCTGCTCTGTACCGATAGTTTTTTCAAGGATAAAAGCAACTATGAACAGAATGCCTGCGCTTATCATCTTGACTATATCTTTAGTATAGCTTACCTTTTTCTCAACGTGGTTTTCCTTTTCGCTGACCGTTACATCCGGTTCAACGGCAGTTACCGTTGCTGTTACCTGCTTTAACAGATCCTTGTTTGAAATTATCTTTGACGGTGTTACGGTAAGCTCTTTTTTTATGAAATTCATCTTTGCGCCGCTCGCATAATCCGACTTTTCAACTGCCTCTCTTACTTCTTCCGCACACTGTGCGCAGTCAAGGCCGTCTATTATATATTTCTTTTCTTTAAAAGTCTGTCTTTCCCTGACGGTTACATCGGGTTCGTGCTTAGCGACAACTTCGGTGACCGTTGTCATAAGCTCATCGGGCAAACACGAATTTTCCGCTTCAACGGTAAGTTCCTGCTTCATAAAGTTCATTTCCGCCGATTTCACACGTTCGTCCTTTTCGACTTCCGCACGAATCTCCTCTGCACAGTTAGCGCAGTCAAGACCTTCTAAAATATAGATTCTTTTCATAAGCTACCACCTTTGATATGGTTGAAGTTTTGAACAATTGAGTAACTGTTCAAATGTATTGTCCGAAAAAACAGGAGATGCTATCTCCTTTGATTTTCCCGTTTTACTCCATAATATGCTCAAGCGCATTGCTGAACACCGTGTTTACATGGTTGTCGCTGAGCATATAGTAAACGACCTTGCCTTGCTTTTCACTGCGAACAAGCTCTGCTTGCCGTAATACTCTCAGCTGGTGAGAGATTGCCGATGCTGTCATTCCGAGCAGGGCGGCAAGGTCGCACACGCACATTTTAGAGCGTGACAGCGAGTAGAGGATTTTAATCCTTGTTTCATCGCTTATAGCCTTGAAGAACATTGACAGCTTTTCAAACTGCATCTGTTCAAGCATCCTCTCACGCA
>OJLA01001155.1_pt1 | contig 18814 bp, 17 predicted proteins | sample 1596611 | NCBI WGS metagenome assembly OJLA01 (sample SAMEA4350168, study PRJEB24818) | metagenome | biome: human; feature: gut; material: faeces | place: Denmark | collected 2013-09
CTATTACATTCTTTTTTTCTTTTTTAATATCTTCTTGTATTAACACTTTCTTCTCTTGCTTCTCTTCATGTTTTATTTCTTTTTTCTTTTCTTTTACATCATTTTTTTTATTATTTTTCTTATTAACTTGTTTTTTATTTTCCATTTTTAACTCCACCCTATAAATCAGTATATCACTAGAAATAAAAAAATTGAAGTTTTATCTTCAATCTTATTTTATCTATTGAATAAATGGAGTACTTTCAACTGTATTGCTTCTTGTTTCAACAAGTTCTCCTTCGTTATATAGATTATCAAATCTTCCCCCTCTAAATCTTCTAAGAAAGAAGAAGAGTCCTACAACAAACATTCCAATTGAAACAATTTGAGCCATTTTTAATGAACCAAGCATCAAACTATCAGTTCTTAAACCTTCAAAGAAAAATCTTCCTAAAGAATACCACATACAATATACACCAAGAGTTTGACCAGTTTTATTATATTTTCTTCTTCTTATTATAAGCAATATTACAAATCCAATTATACACCAAATTGATTCATACAAGAACGTAGGATGATGATACACTCCATCTATATACATTCCATCAATAATAAATTGTGGTAAGAATATTCCTTTCAAAAATTCAAGAGATACTTCTGATCCAAACGCTTCTTGATTGAAGAAATTTCCCCATCTACCTATTGCTTGTCCTATTATTAAACCTACACAACATATGTCTAATACTCTCAAAGTATTAAGTTTATGATTTTTGGTATAAAGAAGTAAGAATAATCCTCCCAAAATAATACCACCATGAATTGCAAGACCACCATTCCATATTTCAAATATTTCTAAGAAATGGTTTGAATAGTAATCCCATTTAAAAATTACATAATAAAGTCTTGCCCCAACAATTGCAGTAAGTATTGTATAAAATACCAAATTAGTCATAAGAGTTTCACTTATTTTTCTTTTTTTCGCTTCAGTATATACAAGAATCATTCCAACTAACATTCCAAGAACTATACAAATGGAATACCAGTATATCTGGATAAATCCTAAATCAATAGCAATCCTATTCATTTTCTATTAGCCCTCCTTATTATAGGTTCAATTATTAATTTTTCTATTAATAAATTAAGAAGTGCTAGAACAATCGAAATAAATAATAATACCCAATAATCTTTAAAATCCAATTTAGGTCCCATTATCCAATCTGTTAGTTTAAGTATGAAAGCATTAATAACAAAGTAAAATGCTCCAAATGTTATTCCAGTTATAGGTGTTGATATTGTAACAAGAATAGGCTTTATGACTTTCTCCAATACATATATAATCACAATTGCAAGAAATGCAAATACTACTTTATAATCGCTATTTATTTCAAAACTTGCAAACATACTTTCAACAGCCATAAATGCAGCAGTATACAAAACAGAATAAAGAAGGAACTCTAGTAATCTATTGAATTTACCTTTGCTAACTATTTTCATATATCCTCCACTATAATAGTTTCTTTAAGAATTCACCTGTGAATGATTTTTTGTTTTGAGATACTTCTTCTGGAGTACCAGTAGCTACTATTTCTCCACCATTATCTCCACCTAAAGGACCAATGTCGATTATATAATCAGAACATTTAATCATATCTAGGTTATGTTCTATAACTATTACTGTATCTTTATTATCTACTATTTTTTGAATAATTGCAAGTAATCTCTTAATATCAGCAAAATGTAGCCCTGTAGTTGGTTCATCCATTACAAATAATGTCTTTCCAGTAGCCTTTTTTTGTAATTCTTTAGCTAGTTTAACACGTCCTGCTTCTCCTCCAGAAAGAGTTGGAGCACTTTGCCCAAGCTTTATATATCCAAGTCCAACATCTTCTAGAACTTGTAATTTTGCCTTAATTTTAGGAACATTTTCAAAAAACTCTAAAGCTTCACTTACTCGCATATCTAAAACATCAGCAATATTCTTTCCTTTATATCTAATGTTTAAAGTTTCACTATTATACCTAGTTCCATGACATACTTCACAAGGAACGTAAACGTCAGGTAAGAAGTGCATTTCAATTTTCTTTACTCCGTCCCCACGACAGGCTTCACATCTTCCACCTTTAACATTGAATGAAAATCTATTTTTTTCAAATCCATACATTTTTGCTTCTTTAGTATTTGTAAACAAATCTCTAATATCCTCAAATACTCCTGTATATGTTGCAGGATTACTTCTAGGAGTTCTTCCAATTGGATTTTGCGTTATTTCTACTATCTTATCGATATTTTGAAGTCCTTTTATTTCTTTATGTTTACCAATAGTAACTTTAGATTTATAGACATATTTCATAGCAGCTTGTGATAAAGTTTTCATAACCAAACTACTTTTTCCACTTCCACTTACTCCTGTTACACAAGTATAAGTTCCTAATGGAAATTTAACATCTATATTCTTTAAATTGTTTTCTGATGCCCCAAGCACTTCAATAAATTTACCTGTTCCTTTTCTTCTTGTTTTTGGAACTTCAATCTTTTCTTTTCCACTTAAATACTTTCCAGTAAGACTATTAGGGTTATTCATAACTTCTTTAGGCGTTCCAAATGCCATGATATTTCCACCCCTATCACCAGCACCTGGCCCTATATCAACTAAATAATCAGCAGCCATCATAGTATCAGCATCATGTTCAACAACAATTAAAGTATTTCCTAAATCTCTCATTTCCTTTAAGGAATTAATAAGCCTTTCATTATCCCTTTGATGAAGTCCAATACTAGGTTCATCAAGTACGTATAAAACCCCAGTAAGTTTAGACCCAATTTGAGTAGCAAGCCTAATTCTTTGAAGTTCTCCACCTGACAAAGTACCTGCCATACGACTAAGAGTTAAATAGTCAAGCCCAACATTAGATAAGAATGTAAGTCTATTTTTTATCTCTTTAATAAGTAAATCAGCAATCTTTTCTTGTTCTACAGATAATTTCAAATTGTTGAAAAATTCTATTGTTTTATCAACACTCATACAAGTAAGTTCATATATGTTTTTCCCACCAACATATACTGATAAAGAATCATTATTAAGTCTTGCTCCATGACAAGTCTCACAAACTGTCTCCATCATATAGTTTTCAAGCCAATCTCTAATCCACTCGCTAGATGTTTCCATATATCTTCTTTGAAGATTATTAATAATTCCTTCATAGAAATCAACTTGATTAGTAATGTTTCCACTCTTAGATGAATAATTAAACTTAATTGGTTCTTTACTTCCATAAAAAATAAGATCAACTTCTTTATCAGTAAGTTTGTTAAATGGCTTTGTTAAACTAATTTTGTAATGTTTACACAAACACTCTAACCTTTTAAAGTAAATGTTATCAACGTCATCCCCTAAAGTAACAATTGCACCATCTTTTAATGATTTCGTTTTATCAGGTACAACTAGCTCTGGATCAATTGAAAGTTTAATACCAAGTCCTTTACAATTAGGACAAGAACAATATGGAGCATTAAAACTAAACATACGAGGTTCAAGTTCAGGAAGTGAAAACTCACAATATGGACATGCGTATAATTCAGAAAAAACAAGATCTTTTTCACCTACAATGTCAATAACCACTTTACCGCTAGAAAGTTTACAAGCAGCTTCCAAAGATTCAAATAAACGTCCTCGCACACCATCTTTTATAACCAATCTATCAATTACAACATCAATATTATCTTTTATATTTTTTTCAAAAGTTATATCTTCGGTTAATTCTTGCATTTCTTTATTAACACGAATTCTAGCATATCCGTCACTTCTTAATTTATCTAATAATTCTTTGTGAGTTCCTTTTTCCCCATGTACAACTGGAGATAATATAATCATCTTTGTTCCTTCAGGATACTCAAGAAGTTTGTTTGCCATTTCCTCAACACTTTGCCCCTTAATAGGAATATGATGATTAGGACACATTGGAGTACCAATTCTTGCATATAAAAGTCTATAGTAGTCATATATCTCAGTAACTGTTCCTACAGTACTTCTAGGGTTATTACTAGTAGTTTTCTGATCGATACTTATAGATGGAGATAATCCCTCAATTGAATCTACATCAGGCTTTTCAGTACCGCCTAAAAATTGTCTAGCATAACTAGATAAGCTTTCAACATATCTTCTTTGACCTTCTGCATAAATTGTATCAAAAGCAAGACTACTTTTTCCACTTCCACTTACACCAGTCATAACAATCAATTTGTTCTTAGGAAGTGTTATATCAACGTTTTTTAAATTATTTTCACGTGCTCCTTTAATAATAATTTCATCCATAATATCACCTCAAAATTGCCATTATATAATAGCATAATTAACTTATTTAGTAAATCGATATCTAAAATTACAATGCTTGCATAACTTACAATACGACATATTCTTTCTAAAAGAATCAATAATATTTTTTACTAAGTCACTTTCAAGCACAAAATTTAAATCATCCATAAATATATTTCCGAGTTTTATTATTCCACTTGAATCAAGACAACATGGTATTATAGTACCATCACTTAAAATTCCAATATGGGTAATTAAACCATAACACTTTGCATTTATCTCAAAATCATTATCCAAACTAGGCCAAATAAACAAATTATCTTTATCAACAAAAGTGTTATTAAATATAGTTATACTTTTATCATTTCCAATTTTTTCAACAATATTTGAAGATAAATCATAACTATCTATAATTTTATCCACTATCATTGTGGATTTTTTATCCAGTTTATTATCTTTTAGAGTCCACAATCTATAACTTATAAACATTTTTGTGGATAAAAGTTTACAAGCCCAAAACACATCTTCAAAATACCCACTCTTATTATTTTCTGAATGAAGTGAAACATTTATCTGTCTAATACAAGAATGCCTATTTAAAATATCATATTTTTCCTTCAACAATGTTCCATTTGTAGTAATGTTAACTTTCAATAAGTTTTCGTCACATACTGTTAATATTTCATCTAGTTTACTATGTAAAAGTGGTTCTCCTTTAACATGTAGGTAAATATAATCAGTGTAGTCTTTTATTTTAGAAACAACAATTTTAAATTCATCTACAGTCATTTCTTTTTTTACTTTCGTGTCTTTACTACAAAATGAGCAATCTAAATTGCAAATATTAGTAATTTCAACATATATTTTCTTAAATCTTTTCATTATTTATTACTCTTTAACTCGAACAAAATATCACGAAGTTCCATAGCACGTTCGAAGTCCAACTCTTTCGCAGCTTGTCTCATTTCTCTTTCTATTTCTTCGATATTTAATTCTCTTTCTTTACGTGTTACCTTAGTATTCTTTTTAGAATTCTTTCCATCATCAACATTACTAATTAAATCTCTTATTTCTTTCATTACTGTTTTAGGTATTATTCCATGTTCTTTATTGTAATCTTCCTGTATTTTTCTACGTCTTAAAGTCTCATCCATAGCTTTCTTCATTGAATCAGTAATCTTATCACCATACATAATACATTTTCCATGTTCATTTCTTGCACAACGTCCCATTGTCTGAATTAAGCTTCTTTCACTTCTTAAGAATCCTTCTTTATCGGCATCAAGTATTGCAATTAAACTAACTTCTGGAATATCTATTCCTTCACGTAATAAGTTTATTCCAACAACACAGTCATATTTTCCAAGTCTTAAATCACGTATTACACGAAGTCTTTCAAGTGTTTTAACTTCAGTATGAAGATATGCTACTTTAATATCTAATTGTTTTAAATAATTAGTTAGCTCTTCAGCCATTCTAATTGTAAGAGTTGTTATAAGTACTCTTTCATTCTTTTCTATTCTATCTTTTATTTCACCAACTAAATCATCTATTTGTCCTAAAGATGGTCTTACTTCAATAAGAGGATCAAGTAATCCAGTAGGTCTTATGATTTGCTCAACGAATTTACCATTTGTTCTTTCTAGTTCATAATCCCCAGGAGTTGCAGATACATAAACAACTTGATGTACCTTAGATTCAAACTCTTCAAATTTTAAAGGTCTATTATCAAGCGCACTAGGAAGTCTAAATCCATACTCAACAAGGTTCATTTTTCTTGCTCTATCTCCATTGTACATTCCTCTCACTTGTGGAAGTGTTACATGAGATTCATCTATAAATAATAAATAATCATCACCAAAAAAATCCATAAGTGTTGTAGGTGTTTCTCCTTCACCTCTTAATGCCATATGTCTTGAATAATTTTCAACTCCAGAACAAAATCCAGTTTCTGATAACATCTCTAAGTCGTAATTAGTTCTTTCCTCTATTCTTTGTGCTTCTAAAAGTTTATTATTTTCTCTAAAATACTTTACTCGCTCTTCCATTTCTTTTTTTATTCTTTTCATAGCTTCTTGTAACTTCTCATCACTTGTTACAAATAAACTTGCCGGAAATATTGAAACGTTCTTTTTATTAACTTTGATGTTTCCTGTTAAAGTATCAATTTCACTAATTCTATCTATTTCATCACCAAAAAATTCAATTCTTATACCATTATTTCTTTCACTTGCAGGAATTATTTCAACAACATCACCACGTACTCTAAAAGTACCACGTTTGAAATCCATGTCATTTCGCTCATATAACATATCAACAAGCTTATTTAAAACAGCATTTCTTTCTATTGTTTGCCCAACAGTTAAAGTAAGCATTTTATCTTTATATTCTTCTGGTTCACCAATACCATAAATACACGAAACAGATGCAACAACTATAGTATCTTTTCTCGTTAGCAAACTACTAGCAGCAGCATGTCTTAATTCATCTATTTCATCGTTAATTGATGAATCTTTTTCAATATAAGTATCAGTACTAGGAACATAAGCTTCAGGTTGATAATAATCATAGTAAGATACAAAATATTCTACGTTATTTTCAGGAAACAACTCCTTTAATTCTGAATAAAGTTGTCCAGCAAGAGTTTTATTATGAGACAAAACAAGTGTAGGCTTATTTACTTGTGCAATAACATTAGCCATAGTAAAAGTTTTACCTGTTCCAGTAGCACCTAATAATACCTGCTCACGTTTTCAGAATTAATTCCATCAACAAGTTCTTTTATAGCATTAGGTTGATCACCACTAGGCTTATATTTTGACACTAATTTAAACATACAATTCCTCCTATCACAAAACATATTTGCACCCAAAAAGCACTTTTATCACCAAAAATAGTCACAAAATTACTAAACTATAATTAATAAATATAGTCAATATATTTTATCATTAAATAAAAAAAGTAATTATATATAAATCTTACCCACACAATTACAATTTTATTAAAACTTTATTTTTCACAATTTAGATAGGTAATAAAGATACAAGTTTTATAAAATATATTTCCACAACATATCAACTATATCAAACATTAGTTCGTATGTCAACAACTTAATTACAATAAGTTTATTTAAAATCACACATTCTAAAAATTATCGCTAATTCAGTAAAATTACATCGCAATAAATCATTTTTTAAAGAAAATTTCTTATAAATAAAGATTTATTACAATACTATAATACTAAAAGAAGGTTAACAGATAATTTTTATATATTTTTTTAACTTTCTAATTTTTAATTGTCTATTTAAGTTTTTAAAAAAACTAGAAAAATCATTTTATTTATGATAGTATATCGAAAAAGGAGGGTTTATATGTTTAAAACACAATATTCTTCACCAAGAGATTTTGAATCTAATGGTCGACATTTAATAGAATACAATCTTATAAGACAAAAATTATTTTTAAAATACCTTAAAGATCTAGGTGAAGATCTAGGTATAGTAGATGAACATTGGGGAGGATTCAAGTACAATGGTATAGTTGAAGAAGCTGAAATTCCTGCTCTATCATTAGGTAGGGTTGCAATCGAAGAAGGATTAGGGAAACCATGGTATATAGTGTCTCCTAGTTATACTAGAGATAATATTTTTGGCCTTAGAGGTGCAAATGGGCATTTATTTGTAAATAGGGATGGCACACAAGTTTTAGGGTTCGTTACGGAAGATCCTTATAATAAAGGATATTCTCTTAATAATAGTCCACACAAGCACTTAGACTATTTTTACGAATTACCAAAAAAACTTATTATTGTTCAAGGACAACCTGAACGTGCTTTTAATTTAGTAAATTCTGAAATTGATACAGTTTTTGGTGATGTATTTGATCGAAACGATTTGGAAAAAATAATGTTTTATGAAGAATTATATAATTATATGCATGACTACTATAAATTAAATACCAATTTTGAGCTTGGAAAAGATGTTGTTATTAAAGATAAAGATAAAGTTGAAGATGGAAAAAGGCTTAGATTAATTTATTGCAAAAAAGAAAACCATTTACCTGCAAGTCGAGATTCGAGGTGGAAAATTAGATAGAGATATTTATGCACTATAAATATCTCGAGATGTTAACAAAGAGATATATCATGAAAATGAATATTTCTTTTTTTATAAAATAATTGGAATAGTATCAATAATATTTATTTGATTTTTTGAAATTGATTTAGAATTAAAATTGTTGTTATTAAATAATTCGATTAAATTTTGTAATATATAATTTTTAAACTCAATAAAAGTTATTGCAACAAACTATTTAATTAATTTTTATTTTTTTTGTATTTAAATGGAATGTGCATTACCATTTTTACTTGAATAAAAGTCACAAACATAAAACTTATACGAAAAATACTGTTTAAAAATATGTTTTATAGCCCCCAAAAATACCATAATGTTTTCTACATGCTTTGACAAATTTACATTATTTTTTTATAAGACAAGCTATAATATGAAACAAAAAGCGCAAACTTGTTTACTTACATATCTTCCCTCAAATTGCAAAATTTTTTCCTAATAATATTTAAATGATACAGTATCTTTCTCCCCAATTATTGTACCCTCAATCCATCAAGTTTAAACAAGTTTAAATTTTTTTAATAGCTTGAGAATTTAACAAGTTTTCCAAATTATTTCTATCTTCATCAATATGTGCTAAATCATCTTTTACTTCAGGAAATAAGCTATACAAGTCACACCCCATTAAAGACTCAAGCTTTTCTTTCAAAGCTTTTACTTTCTCCCAGTGATACAAAGAGTTTTCGTGCACTCCTTTTCTTGACACAACATCATACATTCTTTTTTCAACAGTTGTAAAACCTTTGTCTAAACAAAACAAATCACATAGTTGTACTACATTATCATATAAAGTACAAGGATGAGTTCCCAAATAATCATTAACGAATTGATAAGATGGAGAATCTATTAAAGAGCCACCAGCCACTGCTTCAATATCATTTTCGACAAAAGAGTGAGTCATACAAATTCTTGCCTCTTCATTATGACCCAAAGACATCAAGTAATTATATCCTTCAATAGCATGCTTAGGATGACTCACTTTTCTTCCAACATCATGAAGATACCCTAAAGCCTTAGCATAATCGTAATCAAGTCCTAATTTATTAGCAATTCGTTCTGCAGCTCTTCCAACATATATACAATGTTTAACCCATCTATTTTCATCTTTATCCAAATCTTCCTCAGAATTAATAACATCTTTTAATAATAACATATACGCATCATAAGAAGTCATTTTCATAGTAAACCCTCCTAATTATAATTTAATTTTTTCCTTAGTGTTTTAGCAACATCTATAATTTCATCATTAATTTTTTGACTAACTTCAAAAGGTTCTACCCATTTCCTATCTAGTGTTTCCAATACCTTATCAGCTTCTCCAGGTTTGTTTTCTTTAAATCGTAAGATTCCTTCTTTATAATCATCACTACTAAAAGGCTCTAAAAAAGAATGATTTTCTAAGATAATTGGGCTTTTTTGTAAGTCATTAATTAATAAATCTAAAGAAAAAGAAAATTCTTCTACTAAATCGGGATACATTTTTGCTATTTTCTTTATATTATTTAAAATAGTAGAAGTAAACAAATACTTTTTATCTTCTGGTAGCCTTTCAAATAATAATCTCATAATATCATCAAAATCTTTTACATTTAAAGAAATAGCATTAATGTATTCTCTATATAACTCATCATGTTTATCTTTTTGATCAAGATACATAAACATAGTAGAGAACTCATGATCTATTGGTTTAGCTACTCTTTTAATTTCACCTTTATCATAAACAAATGATACATTCTCATAATGATAATTTTGATCTGCTCTTAAAACTGAATATAAATACTGCCTTGCAATTTCTTTTCCCATAAGTGGATTATTTTTAAAGAAATCTGTATCAAAGAAAAAACTATAATCATAATACATTAAGCAATAATTTATATAATCATCTATTTTAACGTTAGAATCAGGATGTTTTTTAAAATATTCATACAAGTTAACTAGTTTCTCATCGTGATAAACCAAGCTTTCAACAACAGTACCATAGTCATGATACTTTGGTACATCTTTTTGATATCCATTACATTTTGCTAAATGATATATAGGAATACTTTTATCAAAATAATTATTTAAAATTGTTGACCATACGACTTCGCTATAAGCAAAATAAGGATTAGAAAAAGGTTTAGTTCTAGACAAAGGTTTAAATATTACTTTTTTACCATCTTCAATAAAATAAGGAAAATTTTTCTTACTTTTAACTACACCTTTAGCTTCTGAATCCAGGTTTCCATCTCTTAAATCATAATTATATTCTTTTACATTAAAATCAACTTCCATAAGACCACACTTCCATCGATTATTCTAACATTACACAAGAAATCAAGCAAGAAAAAAAAGCTATTTAAGCTCCATATCACAATTCCAAATACCAAGATGTCCTTTTACTTCTATTTTTTTAGAAAGTACTTTAATATTTTCTAGTATCCAAGCATATCTTCCAACTGCATACTCACCAGAAATATATTCGTTATGATTTTCTTTAACTTTATTAATAAAATCTTCTGTCATTTCAATACAATCTACCAAGTCGCAAGAACAGGCTATCTTTCCATAATTTAACTGGGTATCTTCAATTAAAGCCATTAGTTCTTTGTTATCCTTACTTATTTTGCTTATTTTAGTTGAACTAGCGTGAATATAAAGCTTACCTCTATAATTCGTTTTCCAACTTCTAGTTTCAATTTTTTTAGTACCATTTGCAATTAATGTAGCATATGGTTCTGTTAAACTTAATACCTTCATCTTTTCTTTCCTTCATTTCTTTTAATTTTTAACAAAGAATCATACTGCCTATACATATATTGTACACCATTTTCCAAAGAATAATAATGAAATATATAAGGAACTAACAAGCAAAAAAGTATTAAACACAAAAACATCATACCAAAACTAAAATTTAATAGAAAATATAAAAATGTAATTAAAAAAAGAATTGCAAATAACATTGTAACCAAAAAATGGACTAACCTTTCATGTTGAAAGAAACCTATCTTAACTAGATGATTACTAATAACACAATCTATATCATCACACTTATTTTTACTAATTATTCTATCAATATCTTCAATGTATTCTTTCATATATTTTTTCATGCATATCTCCTTTACAATACAATTTTATCACACTATTTCTAAGAAATAATAATTTTTAATTAATAATAATTATGTTATAATTACTTCATAATAAGGAGTGATATGATGTTAGATTTAACACTTATTATTTTGGGAAGTAAACAAGGTAAAAACAAAAATCAAAACGTGGAAATGATATATTGTAATGGAGATAATATAATTGATAATATCGATAATGCATCTGGAAAATATATTGCCTTTATTAAAGAAGAAGATAAAATATCAAAAGAATATCTTACTTCTCTTATAGAAATGTCAAAAAACAACTTTGATTGCTGTTTTATTAACTATGATATCGAATATAATTATAAAAATAAAATAAAAATATGTACAAACAAATCTGAATTAGCAAATAATAACAAACCTTACTACGGAGAATTTATTTGGACATTTATATATAATAAAGAAAAATTAAAGAAGATTATAAAGATTGAAGACATTGATTTATTTAATAAGACTGTAGATGAAGAATTTAAAGAAAGAACAGCTATTAATAAATTAATTTATTTTCATAATCCAAAAGGCAATAGATTACTTAAAAATTTACCATTATGTGATTTAAAAAGAAATGAATATTACAAAAATGTTATATATGTAGGATTAGGATGTAATGGGCTATTTAATGGCTACATTAGCTGGATTAACAATTTAGGTAGATATTTTGGAAAGAAATACGAAATTACAATTTTATATGATAAAATTCACCCAGAAACTTTAAAGTCTTTCTCTAAATACTTTAATTGTATTAAAAGACAAGATAATATAAATTACGTTTGTGACAGTCTATCTATGACATATTCAACATATTATTATCCTAAAAACTTGTTTACTTTAGACCAAAACTATTTATTTATACACGGCAACATGAGTGATTACCCAAACGCTAGAAGATTTCAAGATGATATTTTCTCTCACTATGTCGCTGTATCAAAAATTGCGGCAAAAAAGTCTATTGGATATTTTCCAACGGATAACATCGAATGTATAATGAATCCTTTTGTACTTGATAATAATCTAGTTAAACCACATTTAACTTTAACTTCAGCATTTAGATATTCTACAGTTAAAAGGCCAGACCGTGTTGAAAAGTTAGCAAGTATTCTAAACAAGTTAGAAATACCATATACATGGAATGTATTTACAGATAAAAATGAAAATACAAACAACGAAGGCCTAATATATCGAAAAAGAGTAAACAACCCCTTGCCTTACATAAAAGATTGTGATTACTTTGTATTGTTAAGCGATAGTGAAGCAATGCCATATTGCGTTTTAGAAGCATTAGCAGTAAATACAAAAGTCATTCTTACTCCACTTGAAGCATATGATGAATTAGGAATCAAAAACAAAGAAAATGCATTTATAATTCCATTTGAGTATTTTGAAGATAAAAACGAGGATAAATTAACAGAAGTTGTAAAAGAAATATATGAAGAAAAAGAAAAAAAAATAAATTATAAGTTTAATGAATCATTATGGGAAGGCTACAACAATGTTTTTATAAAATAAAAATTATATTTATAACATTAAAACCTCAGTAAGTTCACTTAACTGAGGTTTATTTTATTATATCTTTAATTTTATCTAGAATACCATGGATTATATGTTCCCCTAGGGAATGATATAAGATTTCTAACATTATATCCATTTTTTATTAGCTTCTTACCATAATTATCCCATGCAGCCCAACTATAACAGTTTGGATCACTATGATTATATAATTTACATGGGAATACCTCTAAGTGTAAATGAACACCATAGGCTTTTCCAGTTTCACCCATATACCCAATATATTGATTACTTGTTATTTTTTTACCAACTTTTAATCCAGGTGCATAAGAACTCAAATGTACGTAAAGTGATGTATAATACTTTCCATCTCTCAAATTATAGTGTTCAATAGCTACAGTCAAAGCACCATAATCATCATCATAAATTGCTGTAATTGTTCCATCAGCAATTGGATAAATCTTTTCTTTTTTACGATTATAACTACCAATATCTACTGCTCTATGAGTATAAGATGGTTTATAATATGATTCTTGTGTTATGTAACCAGTAACAGTAGGTCTTCTAAATACAGTAGTTCCTCCTTGAACAGCACAATCAACACCAATTATATCATTAGATTTACAACCAAGATCTTTGTACATTTTTACTTGAGCTTCATAAATTTTAATTTGATCTGCAATTCCTACTCCACCTTCGGATAAAGATTCTTTTTTCTCACCAAGAGAAACAACATTCTTTTCAAGTTCAGCTTCCTTTTGAGAAATAGTAACTTTTCTTTTTTCTATTTCTTCTTCTCTTTTTTTATTGTCATTAATAATTTGTTCTAACTCTTGAATAACCTTTGTATTATAATCAACTATTTCTTTAATTACATAACTTCTATTAATCATATCTGTTATAGAATCTGCTTTAAATACATAATCTAGATAAACATTTTTACCACTTGATATTTGCATATATTCTAGTATTTGTTTTGATTCAGCAAGCTTATCTTTTATACTTTCTTTATGTATCTCAATCTCTTCATTTAACTGTGAAACCTCTTTAGAAAGAGATATAGCTTCTGCTTTTAAATCTTTAATTCTTTGTTCTGTTGATGCTATTTCACTTGCTGTTTTATTTATAGCATTTTTATTATCTTCGGCTTCTTTTTTGTATTTTGCAAGTTGTTCTTCAAAATAACCTAATGTATTTTTATTAGCAGCATCTGCCTCATTTATTTTAAAAGTTGGTAATAATAGACTAGCTACTAAAAGCAATACTAATAACTTACTAAAAACCTTACTCATACTTTTAAATATTTCCTTACTGCCCTACTACTTCCGAACATACCAACCAATGCTCCAATAGCAACAATGATAAGGGATACTAAGTAAATAAATGGATAAGGATCAATGAATTCTAACCAAACAGTCATTAAATGTCCATCATCTAATCCGTTATAGAAAGCTGTATAACCATATATTGTAGCAATAACTGGAACAATTGATCCTAAAACACCAATTATAAATCCTTCAATAATAAATGGGTTTTTTATTGTTAAATTACTAGCTCCAACAACTCTCATAATAGAAATTTCTCTTCTTCTTGAGAATATTGTTAATTTTATTGTATTAACTATTAAGAATACTGTAACAACCATAAGGATAATTGCAACTACTATTGATACTTTACCAGCCGAATCAAGTAAATCAACCATTTTAGTTGTTGTTTCTTCACCATATTCTGCAGAAGAAACAACCTTTAATGATTTAATATCTTTTCTTGTTTTTTCTATTTCTTCAATATTATTAACTTTAACATCATATCTATAATGGAAAACTTCTTCTTCATTATCTATCAAAGTAGCTACATTACTTAAAAAGTCATCCTCTTCAATTAACTGCTGTTTTCTTTCTTCTGGAGTTTGCTTTGTATCTTCAAATCCCTTGCTTACATTAGACATTTTGTTTAATTCTTGTTCAAATTCTTTTATCTCATCTTCTGTTACACCAAGATTTAAATAAGTAACAATTGTGATATTGTCTCCTGCTTTTTGCGAAAAATTTTCAACGTTAAATGCAACAAGCAAAGCAAGTGAAACAACAATAAGTGTAATACTAATACAAGAAACAGATGCTAACGATAACGAAAAATTTCTGTATACGCTTTTAAAAGCATCTCTTACACCATTTTTAATCATTCTAAAGAGCTTCATTATCGTACTTCCCTTCTTCGTAATCTTTTACTATTCTTCCTTCTTTTATTACGATTACTCTTTTCTTAAACTTGTTTACTATTTCCTTATCATGAGTAGCCATAATAACCGTTGTTCCAGTTGTTTTATTAATATCTGCAAGTACTTTTACGATTTCTAGACTCATTTTAGGATCCAAGTTACCAGTAGGTTCATCGCAAAGAATTAGTTTAGGATTATTTACTATTGCTCTTGCAATTGCAACTCTTTGTTGCTCTCCTCCTGATAATTCATCAGGATAATTTCTTATTTTATTCTTTAAACCAACAAGTTCTAACGCCCTTAAAGTTTTAATTCTAATTTCATCTTTTCTTGCTCCAATAGCTTCCAAAGCAAAGGCAACGTTTTCATATACAGTTAGTTTTGGAAGTAATCTATAATCTTGGAATACAATTCCTAATCTTCTTCTTAATTTGTATACTCTACTATTTCTAAGTTTAGCAACGTTAATTCCACCAACGAAGATCTCTCCACGTGTTGGTTTTTCTTCACGATAAAGCATCTTAATAAGAGTTGACTTTCCGCTACCAGAACCACCAATTACAAAGACGAATTCCCCTTTTTTTATCTTCAAATCCATATCATAAATAGCAGTGACGCCATTTTTATACTTCATATTAACACCATTTAATGTTATTAATTCGGCCAATAAAAACACCTCTATTCTCAAGTAATTATAACATAAACAAGTGGATTTTGCTATAAAACCTCAGAAAAAATGTTTGTTTACATATTATTAAACATTAATTGTCTATTAGAATTATCAAATATTATCTTATCTATCGTAATTTTATTAAAATAAAGAAAAATCAAAGTATACAAAAAATTATTAAATCCAAACATAAATAATCCAATAGAGACAATCCCTAAATTAATAATAAAATTACTCTTTGATATCGGAATAGACATTTTCTTATCTATTATTTGGGTAATTAATATTATGCCTCCAGGGCTTTTATTTAATCGGCAAATACATCCTGATACCACTCCTGATATTACTCCAGAAAAAATTGATAAAATTAACTTATCTTCATATCCATAAAAATTTATATTAGGTAAATATGAACAAATACTTATAAATAATGGATATATTAGACTTGCGTATACTGCACTTATTGTCTTTTGTTTACCAAGAAGAAAAAAAGAAAATACTAAGACCACAAGATGAAATATAAGAACAAAAAAAGATGGACTAATTGGAAACACACTTGTAACTACAATTGATAAACCATTAATACCACCAGCAACTAAATCAAGAGGCTTTAAAATATAATTTAAATTTAAAGCCCCTAAAAACAATAATAAATTAAATATTAAAAATTTTGTAAGTGAAGTAATATTTATTCGCCTCCAGATACTTCATAAGCATCACACACTACAAAGAATGAATCTTTATCTATTTCGTTAATACCTTCCTTTAAAGCATAATATTCTCTTGTAGGGATAACACAAAAAATAATCTTTTGATTTTCTTTAGTATATCCACCTACTGCATCGATAATTGTAACACCATGTCCTAGTTTAGAAATAATATATTTTTTAACTTCCAAAGTTTTGTCTGTAACGATATAAAATGCTTTAGCTTGACCAACTCCTAGAATTACTCTATCTGTAATACTAGTTACTAAATACAAAGCTACAATTGCATACATAAATAACCTAAATCCAAATACAAATATACTGCTTGTAACAATTAAGAAGTCTACAATAAACATTGATTTACCAATACTTATTTTCAAGTATTTATTCATAATCTGATTAATTATATCAGTTCCACCTGTAGTAAAACCAGCTTTATAAACAAGACCTAAACCGATACCAGCAAGTACTCCTCCAAAGATTGCAGAAAGTAGAAGTTCTACTTCTTCAAGTACAATAAAACTACTTATAAAATCTGTAATCTCCATAAAAACAGGAAGTAATAAAGATCCAAGAATTGACCCCATTGTCTTTTCTTTTCCTAGTACAAACCAACTTAGTATTAATAATCCACAAGAAACTATAAAAACAAACAAAGATGGGTTTATTCCACATACTTCTTTAAAAACAATGGACAAACCGGATACTCCACCAAATACTATATTATTAGGAGATAAAAAGAAAGAAAAGCCACAAGAAAAGGCAAGCAACCCAAAGAACAAATAAGTGATTCTTTTAATGTTCTTTTTAGAAAATATTTTATTCTTGTTCATTTTTATCCTCCTTAAGTTTTGCTTCTATAAAACAATCTAATGCTCCATCAAGAACCATATTAACATCGCTCATCTCATACTTTGTTCTATGATCTTTAACCATAGAGTAAGGATGCATAACATAACTTCTTATTTGAGAACCAAATTCTATATTTTTTTGTTCACCAATTATGTTATTAAGTTTAGATTCTTTTTGTTCTATTTCAATTACTTTCAATTTATTTTTAAGTATCTTCATAGCTTGCTCTTTATTTTGCAACTGGCTTCTTTCATTCTGGCAAACTACTACTATTTTTGTAGGAAGATGGGTAATCCTTACTGCAGAATCTGTTGTGTTAACTCCCTGACCACCATTTCCACTAGATCTATAAACATCTATTTTTAAATCTTTTGGATCTATTTCAACATCATTTACGTCTTCTAACTCTGGTGTTACTAAAACAGAAGCAAAAGAAGTGTGTCTTTTATGATTAGCATCAAATGGAGATAGTCTTACTAATCTATGAATTCCTTTTTCACATTTCAAGTAGCCATAAGCAAAAAGTCCTTTTACCAAAACAGAAACACTTTTTATTCCTACTTCGTCACCTTCTTGATAATCGATTAGTTCACACTTATACCCTTTCTTTTCACACCATCTCATATACATTCGATAAATCATATTAGCCCAGTCACAAGCTTCAGTTCCACCAGCACCAGAATGTATCTCTAATATACAATCGTTCTTATCATATTCTTTATTTAATAAAAGTAATAAATCAAGTCTTTCTAACTCATTAGATATAGATAAAGCTTCTTCTTCAATTAATTCTTGAGTATCGCTATCCATAATAGGAGAATACATACTATCTAAATCTTTAACTCTTTCAGTAATACTAGATATATCTTTTACAACTTTTTTAAGTTCATTTAATAAAGAAACAACCTTACTACTTTCTTCTTGATCATTCCAAAAGGAAGAAGAAGACATCTGCTCCTCTAACTCACTTATTTTTTCCTTTTTACCTTCAATGTCAAAGTAACCTCCATAAGTCATCAACTTTTGCTAAAGAATTATTAATTGATTTTCTAAGTTCATATAGTTCCATAAAATCCTCCACACCCAAATTATATCATAAAAACTTTCTTATTACATTTTAACACTATCTTTTAAATAATAATCTACTTTTTTAGCACCATTAGTAAGATATTCTGAGTTATATATTATTTCTTTAATTAAATTTATATTTTTCTTACTATTTTCAAGTTTCGTTTTTACTATCTGAACCATATCTTCATAAGTTAAATCATTAAACATAATCTTTTTTAGATTAATATCTTCATCC
>OJLA01001157.1_pt1 | contig 18809 bp, 14 predicted proteins | sample 1596611 | NCBI WGS metagenome assembly OJLA01 (sample SAMEA4350168, study PRJEB24818) | metagenome | biome: human; feature: gut; material: faeces | place: Denmark | collected 2013-09
TTGTTGAAGCGATAGTTGTATTTCTATGTCATATGTGATTATTTTTCTTTAGTAATGTATTTTTAACTGTTTTTTTTTTTTCATTTTATTTTTTTTTTTTTGTTGTTTGTTTTGTTGAAATGTTATTGCAAAAGAGGCAACTCTTGGGATTTTAAGGAATACTGTGCTTTAGGAACTTAGAAATGTTTTTGTCAAAAAAAAAAACATCGACACCAAATTAACAAATTTTATACTGACTATTGTACAATTTTGCGTAGAATCCGCCACTTTCGAGCAATTCTTGATGTTTACCTTTTTCGATAATTTCTCCATTTTTCATCACTAAAATTATATCTGCAGAAACTATAGTCGATAGCCTATGTGCTACCACAAAAGATGTTCTGCCTTTCATTAATTTTGCAAATGCTTTTTGAACTTTTTGCTCTGTTCTTGTATCAATATTTGATGTTGCTTCATCTAATATTAACATTGGTGGATCTAATAGCATTACTCTTGCTATACTTATTAATTGTCTTTCTCCTTCTGATAAAATACTATCATTGTTTTCTACTATTGTTTCAAATCCTTCTGGCAATCTTTTGATAAAATTATATGCCATTGCTGATTTTGCAGCTTGTATTACATCTTCGTCTGTTGCTTCTAGCTTTCCTAATTTTATATTTTCTCTTATTGTTCCTTTTTTTATCCATGTATCTTGTAATACCATTCCAAATGATTTTCTTAAACTTGTCCTATTTACATCTGTAATATCTTTTTGGTCTATTAAAATTTTTCCTGAATTTAAGTCATAAAATCTCATTAATAGATTTATTAATGTTGTCTTTCCACAACCTGTTGGTCCAACTATTGCAATTTTAGTTCCTGGTTCTGCTACAAAATTAATTCCATCTAGTATCATTTTATTTTCTGTGTATCCAAATTCTACATCCTTAAGTTCAACTTTTCCTTGGACATTTTCTAAGTTTCCTTTTCCATCATCTTTCTCCTCTTCCTGTTCTATTACTTCAAATATTCTTTTAGCAGATGCAAATGCATTTTGAAGTTCTGTTAATACACCAGAAATTTCATTAAAGGGATTTGTATATTGATTAGCATAATTCAAAAAGCAAGTTAATCCTCCAACACTTAGGTTACCTGCAATTGCAAAACTTGCTCCTGCAAATGCTACACAAGCATATACAATATTGTTAACAAATCTTGTACATGGATTTGTTATTGCAGAAAAAAATGATGCCTTTATTCCCACCTCTTCTAATCTGTTGTTTATCTTTATAAATTTATCGATATTATTTTTTTCTTCTCCATATGCAATTACTGTTTTTTGATTAACTACCATTTCATTTAAAAAAGCTGTTTCTTCTCCTCGAATTTCTGATTGTTTTTCAAATAAATGATAAGTTCTTTTGGAAATAAATTTTGCAATAAATAATGATAATGGTGTTAATACAATTACTATAATTGCAATTTTATAATTTATTGAAAACATAAAAAATAGTGTTATTAAAATTGTTAAAACACCTGTAAAAATTTGCGTAAATCCCATTAAAAGTCCATCAACAATTTGATCTACATCTGATATTACTCTACTTACTATATCTCCATGTTGATTTATGTCTATATATTTTAAAGGAACTTTTTCTAATTTTTTTAATGCATCATTTCTTAAATCTCTTGCTACTAAAAATGTTATTTTATTGTTTATGATATTTATCATCCATTGTAATATTGCTACAACAATTGCAATTTGAACAATCTGTAGAATTAATCCAGAAACAGTTGTAAAATCAACTTGATTTTTTCCTACAATATAATCAATTGCATTTGCTACAATTATTGGAATATATAAAGATAGCCACACACTCATTGCAGATATTGCAAGAGAAAATAATATTTGAATTTTGTATTTTTTAATATATGTTAATAATTTTTTTATTGTAGAATTCATATTATTCTCCCCTCCTCATCTGTGAATCATTTATTTCTTTATATACTTCTGATGTTCTTAATAATTCTTCATGTTTACCTTGTCCAACTATTTTGCCATTATCTACTACTATTATTTTATCTAAATCTTTTATTGTTGAAATTCTTTGAGATACAATAATTAATATTTTGTCTTTCTTTATTTTTTCCAGCTCATCTCTTAATTTCTTATCTGTCAACAAATCTAATGCAGACATGCTATCATCTAAAATTAATATTTTAGGCTCTCTAGCTATTGCTCTTGATATTGTTAATCTTTGCTTTTGGCCACCAGAGAAATTTCGTCCATTTTCTTCTACTTTTTCCTCTAAACCATTTTCTTTATTTTTTATAATCTCACTAGCTTGTGCAATATTTAATGCCTTGGCAAGTTCTCTTTCATCTAACTCTCTATTTCCAAATTCTATATTATCTTTTATTGTGCCACTAAATAACACCTTGTTTTGCATTACAATACCTATATTTTTACGCAAATCTTCTACATCATATTCTTTTATGTCTTTATCATTAATTTCAATTTTTCCTGATGTTGCATCATAAAATCTTGGAATTAAATTTATAATAGATGTTTTTCCTGAGCCTGTCCCACCAACTATTCCTAATGTTTGACCTGTTTGAATTTCAAAATTGATATTTGAAAGTGCTTCATTTCCATCTTGTGTATATTTTAAACATACATCTTCAAATTTTAAATCAATTTTATCACTTTCCAATTTTTGAGAACCTGATTTTACTGAATTTTCAACTCCAAACATCTCATTTATTCTTCCTGCTGATGCAATTGTTTTTGGAATAATCAATAATAAATTTGTTAACTTTATTAACTCAATTAATATTTGTGCCATATAATTATAAAGTGCAACAACTTGTCCTTGTGTAAGAATACCTGTATCTACTTGCTTTCCTCCAACTGCAATGATTGCTACTATTCCAAAATTAATCATAACATAATTTAATGAATTCATCATTGATGATATTTTTGATGCGTTTTGAGCTAACTTTGTATATTCCGTATTTTCTTTTTCGAATTGTTCATTCTGCTTGTCCTCTGTTTCAAATGCTCTTATTACTCTTGCACCTGTCAATGTCTCTTGCGTAATATTTAAAAGCTCATCTTTGTGATTTTGAATTTTAGTATATTTAGGTACACATATTTTGGTTATTACAAATACTATTAATACAATAATAGGAATTACAATTGCGAATATAATTCCTGTTTTGACATCTATTAAAAATGCCATTATTAATGAACCAAATACAATTGCTGGAGACCTTAATATTAATTTTAAAAATAAATTAACTCCATTTTGCACTTGCAAAGTATCATTCATAATTCTGTTGATAATAGTGGATTCTCCAACTTGGTCTAATTCTTTAAAAGAATATGTTTGAATATGTTTAAATAAATTTTCTCTTATTTTAGTTCCAAGTCCTACTGATGCTTTTGCAGCAAAATATTGTGCAATAAGTGCAACTATAATCCCAAATAGTGCTAGAACTACTAGCACTATTGTCATTTTGATTATATAGTTATTATCTGATTTTAATATTCCATTATCAATTAATGATGCAAATATTATTGGAACCGCTAAATCGAAAATTGTTTCAGTTAGCTTAAAGATTGGTCCTAATATTGCTTCTTTTTTATATTGTTTTAAATAACTTAATAATTTTCTCATCTTTTATCCTCTTACATTATTTTAATGCATTTTGTACCAATTTATCTAATAAATCAGAGTATGAAATTCCAACTGCCTCAAACAATTTTGGATACATGCTTATTTTTGTAAATCCTGGCATTGTATTTATTTCATTGATATATATTTTTTCTGTTTCTTTATCAATAAAGAAATCTACTCTTGCTAAACCTTTTCCATCAATTGCTTTAAATGCTTTTATAGCAAGTTTTCTGATTGTTTCTATTTGCTCCTCTTTAATTTCTGCTGGAATTATAGTTTTAGATTCTGGCATATTATATTTTGCATCAAAACTATAAAATTCTTCTGCAGCCTGAATTTCACCAACTGTTGATGCTTTTACTTCTTTATCATCTAAAACTGCACATTCCACTTCTTTAGCATTAATTCCTTGTTCTACTAAAATTTTTCTATCATATTTTCCTGCATTTTCTATTGCCATTTTTAACTCTTCTCTATTAGTAGCCTTTTTTACACCAACTGATGAACCTGAATTTGATGGTTTTACAAACATTGGAAATCCAATTTCTTTTATGATTTTTTCTAAATCTAATTTTTCTTTCTCAAATTTATCATTTATAATATTATACCCATCATTTTCTCTCTTTATATAAATATATTTTGCTTGTGGTATTCCAGCTTTTTCGAAAATAATTTTTGTATATACTTTATCCATTCCAACACTTGATGCTAAAACTCCGCATCCTACATAAGGTACTTGTAACATTTCAAATAATCCTTGAATTGTTCCGTCTTCTCCACCTAATCCATGTAATACTGGAAATACAACATCTAGTTCTTTTAATGTCCAAACCAAATTATATATTTCTTCTTGCTTTCCATCTTTTACTTCAAACCATTTTCCATATTTATTTATATATATTTCTTTTATTTCATATTTACTTTTATCTAAATTCTCCATTACAGATTTTGCAGACATTTCAGAAACATCATGTTCTGTTGAAATTCCCCCATAAATAATACCTAATTTTATCATAATATCACCCTTATAATTTATATTTATTTTTTGTAAATTTTATCACATGAATTTATATTTATCAACTATAATTTCTTTTTATCACGCATACATTTATATGAGGTGATTTTATGCCAATTTCTTTAAGTAATAAAAAGAAAATGCGAAATGGGTTATTCATGGTTTTAGTAATTTTTACTCTATTAACTACTCGACTGTGTTATATTCAATTTGTTTGGGGAACTGAACTAAGTGAAAAAGCAGGAACTCAGCAGTCTCAATCTAGAACTATCACAGCCAAAAGAGGTACAATTTATGATTCAACTGGAAAATATATTTTAGCCGAAAGTTCAAGTGTTGAAGCCATCAGTGTAAACCCTACTCTTATTTATGAAAAAGATAAAGAAAAAGTTGCCAGAGCTTTAAGCGAAATTTTTGAACTTGATTACGATAAGGTTCTAAAAAAAGTTTCCAAAAGAAGTTCTATCGAAACAATTGTCAAAAAAATTGATAAAGAACATGCTGATAAACTAAGAGTCTGGATGGAAGAAAACAATATTTCTACTGGTATAAATATTGATGAAGATTCAAAAAGATATTATCCTTATGGTTCTGTAGCAGCTCAAATAATTGGATTTTGTGGAAGTGATAATCAAGGCTTAGATGGAATTGAAGCAAAATATGACACTGACTTAAAAGGAAAAAATGGAAAAATTAATCGTCAAACAAATGCTACTGGTGCAAGTTTAGGAGATGAAAATTATGTTGCTGCAATTGATGGCAATAACTTATTTTTAACAATTGATTTTACAATCCAATCTATTGTTGAAAAATATTTAAAAGAAGCTTGCATTGATAATGTTTGTACTGATGGTGGAAGCATAATTGCGATGAACCCTCGAAATGGAGATATCTTAGCAATGGCAAACTATCCAAGTTATGATCTAAACACTCCTTATAAACCATATACAGATGAGCAAAAGGCAACTTGGAACACTCTAGAATCTGCTGAAAAAACAGCTACACTCCAAAGAATGTGGAGAAACAAAGCTATTTCTGATACATATGAACCTGGTTCTGTTTTTAAAACTGTAACCTCTTCTGCTGCTCTTGAAGAAGGAATTGTAACAAATATAGACCAACAAGGACAATTCTGCTGTACTGGTGCTATAGAAGTTTCAGGAACTAGAATTAAATGTTGGAGATACTATAGACCTCATGGTCCAGAAAGCTTAAGGCTAGCTCTTATGAATTCCTGCAATCCAGTATTTATAGGACTTGGCCAAAAAATAGGTGTCACAAAATATTATGAATATCTTCGTAAATTCGGATTATTTAATAAAACCGGAATTAAATTACCCGGTGAAGCTAATAGTATATTTGTTAAAGAAGAAAAGGCCGGCCCTGTTGAACTTGCAACAATAAGCTTTGGGCAAAGATTTGAAATAACTCCTCTTCAAATGATAACTGCCGTGTCCTCTATTGCTAATAAAGGAGTATATATAAAACCTCGTATTGTAAAAAGCATTCAAAATAGCACTACTGGTGAAATAACTGAAATGCCAATCGAAACAGGGGAACGCATCATTTCCAAAGAAAATGCAGAAAAAGTTTTAAGCATGATGAATAGTGTTGTTTCAGAAGGAACTGGTAAAAATGCAAGAGTTGAAGGGTATCAAGTTGGAGGAAAAACAGGAACATCAGAAGATGGTGTTAATACTGGAAAATATGTTACTTCTTTTTGTGGCGTTGCCGAAACAGATAACCCTAAAATAGTATTGCTTATTACTTTATATAATCCTACTGGTGAAGGTGGACACCAAGGTGGCGGTGTTGCAGCACCTGTAGGTGGAAAAATTCTTAGTGAAGTCTTACCTTATTTGGATTCTAAAAAATAGAGACCGATTGGTCTCTATTTTATTTATTCTCTATTCTAATCCGAAACTCACACCTAAAGCACTATTTAACTGATGCAAAATTTGTGAATCATCTATATGCCCTATCTTTTCTTTTAATCTACTTTTATCAATTGTTCTTATCTGCTCAGTCAATATAACTGAATTACTCTTAAGTCCGCATTTGTTTTCTCCTAATTCTATATGTGTTGGTAATTTTGTTTTATTTGTCTGGGATGTTATGGCTGCAGCGATAACAGTTGGACTATACTTATTTCCTAAGTCATTCTGTATTATTAATACTGGTCTAATTCCCCCTTGTTCTGAACCCACAACTGGACTTAAGTCTGCATAAAACATATCGCCTCTTTTTACTACCATTTTCTTCACTCCTAAAACTACAATTTTAAGTCTATATTTTCGTATTTATTTTACGTTTTAAACTTAGTTCGAAGTAAAGTCAATAGTGATTTACATTTATATATCTTGTAAAGACTACTAGTATTATTTTGAACTATTTACCTTTACCTCATTATATAATATGTAAATTGTCGTTTTTTGTTTATTGTCCTTTATTTCCATTTGTGTTGGATTATATGTTTGTTTATCTACGTGTAAAATTTTTTCTTGCATATATACATTATCTATTCTACCATTTGTTTTCATTATTATTTCAGAATCTTTTTCTTCAAATTTTGATTTGCTATCTTGCTTATAATTTTCTATAAAACTATATAAGTCTAAACAATTATCTCCCAAATAATTATAATTTTCCAAAATAGTACTTAAATTCAATTGACTGTTTTCTATTTTTAAATTTGTACCATCATTTTCTAGCTTTACACCTGCTATATTACTTGGCTCAATTACTTCTTGCATGCTTTTATTTGGACTTTGATATGTTTGCTTTAAAATATATTTATTACTATTTTTGTTACTCGTCACATTAATTGTAACTTTTACTTCATAGGAACTAATATTTAAAATTTTATCTACGATTTCCTGACTAGTTTTATTATTTCCTATTTTTAAATTTTTAACCCTATTTTTATAAAAAAATATTCCACCTATAACTAAAACCACAATTAATAAAATAATCCAATATTTCTTTTTCATACACACTCCTCCTAGAGTATATGTATTACTTAAAAAATAAAATATACCTTCTTCTTTTCTATATAAAATATTCTTTTATTTTTTGTAATAATTCATCTTTAGTAGTAATGTGATTTATCTCATTTCTAAAAGAACTTGCATCAGGCATATTCTTAGTATACCAAGCAATATGTTTTCTCATTTCATTCATAGCAACAGTTTCGCCTTTATGCAAAACATCCAAATCTATATGTTCTTTCAAAATTTCATATTTTTCTTGATTAGTCGGTCTAGGCAACTTATTTCCTGTTTCAAGATAATATTTAATTTGCTCAAAAATCCAAGGATTTCCCATAGAACCTCTACCAATCATTATTCCATCAACACCAGTCTGTTCAAACATAGCTTTAGCACTCTCTTCATCAACTACATCTCCATTGCCTATTACAGGAATTTTTACAGTTTCTTTAACTTTTCTAATTATATTCCAATCTGCCTTTCCACTATAGAATTCATCTCGTGTTCTGCCATGGATTGTAATTGCTGAAGCACCACTCTTTTCTGCTATTTTAGCAACTTCACAAGCCACAATATTTTCATTATTCCAGCCTTTTCTAAACTTAACTGTAACAGGAACTTTTGAATTTGAGACAACAGACTTTATTATTTCTTCAACTTTATTTAAGTCGAGTAATAATCTACTTCCATCACCATTTTTTACTACTTTAGGTGCAGGGCACCCCATATTAATATCTACAATATCTGCAATTTCACTAACTTGTTTTGCGGCAATTCCCATTGTTTCTGGTTCATTTCCAAAAATCTGCATACTAATAGGTCTTTTTTCTCCCTCTGTATTTAATAATTGCTTAGTTTTCTCATCACCATAAAATAGTGCTTTAGCACTAACCATTTCTGTACAAACCATTCCTGGCTCAAATTTTTCTGCAATACGCCTAAAAGGCAGGTCTGTTACACCTGCCATTGGAGCTAATATTAAGTTATTATTTAATTTTACATTTCCTATTTTTAATTTTTTTAGATACATATTTACACCTATTTATTAAACATTCCATTTTTTCTTTGACTACTAATATTCAATAAAACGCCTATACAGATAAAACTTGTCATCATAGAAGTTCCACCATAACTTACAAATAATAGCGGTACTCCTGTTATTGGAAGTAATCCCATAGTCATTCCTATATTTTCTAATGTATGAAATAAAAATATTCCTGCTATTCCTATTGCAACATACGCTCCAGCCTCATCTTTTATTCCTTTTGCAATTTGAATTGCTCTGGTTATAATAATTACATTCAGTAATATTACTCCTCCTGCAACAACAAATCCCATTTCTTCTCCTATTACAGAAAATATAAAATCTGTAGTTTTAGGATATAAATATCCTAGTTGAGTTTGATTTCCTTCTAGCACTCCCATTCCAGTAATTTGTCCAGCTCCTATTGCTAATTTGGACTGTAATACATTATACCCTGAACCTCTGGGATCTGACTCTGGATGCAAGAATGTATCTATTCTCTGTTTAGCATGTGCTGGTAGAAAAAAGTTATATGCTAAAGGAACTCCAATTGTCACAATAGCTACTGCTATAATGATATATTTTTTATCTATTCCAGCTACAAATATCATTAATAAAAAAGCTACTATATATGCTGCAGCAGTTCCATAATCTGGTTCAACTATTATCAACACTACTGTTACACCTATTGTTGCAAGAATTATTGCTAATTTAGGAATTCTATTAATTTCATTTCTTCCCTCTCTTTGAATTAGTGAAATTACATAAGCCACAAATAGGATTATAAATACTTTTGCCATTTCTGCAGGCTGAAATGAAAATAGTCCATCTTTAATATTAAACCAACTTCTTGCTCCATTAATAGGTTTCGTAAATAATACTGCTATTAATGCAATTATTGAAATTCCATACAATATAGGAGATAATTTTATCAGAATCTTATAATCAATAAACATGACTATTATCATAATTCCAATACTTATCCCCATCCATATTGCTTGCTTTCTAAATTCGTCCAAATCAGAATCGTATGATGCTGAAAACAGTGCTATTAGTCCTACACCACAAAGCATAAGTGCACATATTAGTATCAACCAATCTATTTTTCTTAATTTTTTAATATTCATTTAAACCTTCTTTATTTATTTTCACTTTTTGTCTCTTTTTTTGGAGCTTCTTGTTCTTGTTCTTTATCTTCTTGCTCATTTTCTTTTTGCTCTTCTTTTTCTATTTTTTCATTGTCTTTTTTATTTGTTTCTTTTTTGCTTTCTTTCTGTGAAGTTTGTTCTTCTTTTTTTGTTTCTCCTTGTTTAATTTGAGCTGTTTGTCTTACTTCGTCTTTTATATTCAATATAGGAATGTTAGCATATAATGCTGGTGCTCCGTTGCTTCCATCACCATTATCTTTGTTTGTTAATCTAACATCCATTGCATTTTCATCTATATCGATATATTTTTTTATTACTTCAATTATTTCTTGCTTCATCAAATCCAAAAAATCTGCTGATACATTTGCCCTATCTTGCATAAGAACTAAATGTAATCTTTCTTTTGCTGCATCTTTTGATTTTAATGTTTGTTCTTCTTTTTTGGTCATTTTCTTCAAAAAATTCATTATGCTTTCAAACATTATTTATTACCCTCCACTTTTGTTTATTTTCTAAATAAGCTTTTCAATTTTGCAAAAAAGCCTTTTTCATTACCTGGCATTGTTACTTCTATATTTTCACCCAACACTCTTTTTGCAATTTCTAAATATGCTTTTCCTGAAGGTGCTTTTCTATTTTGTATTACTGGCTCGCCTTTATTTGTTTGAGTAATTATATATTCATCATCTGGTACAATACCTATTAAATCTATTGATAATAAGTTTACTATTTCATCTGCATCCATCATTTCGCCTTTTCTTATCATATTTGGTCTTACTCTATTAATAACTAGTTCTGGGCTTCTAATTTCTGCTGCTTCTAATAAGCCTATAATTCTGTCTGCATCTCTTATTGAAGATATTTCTGCTGTTGTAACTACAATAGCTCTATCTGCTCCAGCTATCGCATTTTTAAATCCTTGTTCAATTCCTGCTGGGCAATCTATAAGTATATAGTCAAATTCTTCTTTTAGTTTACTTGTTAATTCCTTCATTTGTTCTTCATTTACTGCACTTTTATCTCTTGTTTGTGCAGCTGGTAATAAATATAATTCTTTAAATCTTTTGTCTTTAATTAAAGCTTGTCTTAATTTACATTTTCCTTCTACAACGTCTACTATGTCATATACTATTCTATTTTCTAGACCCATTACTACATCTAGGTTTCTTAACCCAATGTCAGTATCTACTAATGCAACCTTTTTTCCTTCTAATGCTAAACTTGAGCCCAAATTTGCTGTTGTTGTTGTTTTTCCAACTCCACCTTTTCCTGATGTTATAACTATAACTTCTCCCATATTCTTCCTCCTTAGGACATTTTTCTTAAATTAAAAATCCCAATTTATCAATTACTATGATACAATGAAAATGGCAAAAAGTCAATGTATTTCACTAATTTTACAAATTTTTTTCCTACTTCCGTAGGCTTCCAGTCTTTTAGGAGTTTCCATCATAAAAATAATCTATAATTCCGTTATAAATTCCCCAAGATAATCTATTTTGATACTCGTCATTAAGTAACTTTTGTTCTTCTTCTGGATTTGAAAGAAATCCACATTCTACAATGGTAATAGGTATTTCTACATGCTTTACAATATAAACATTATCAATTGATTTAGCAACTCTATTATTTTCTTTTTGAATAGCTGTATTCAAGCTATTTTGAATTGATACAGCTAACTTCTGTCCTTCCGTATTTTTTACATTATAAAAAGTTTGCCATCCATCATATTGTTGTTGTGGTATCTTATTTAGATGAATTGAAACAAATATATCTGCTGAACTTTCATTTCCTATTTTTACTCTGTTATGAATATCTGAAATCTTCTTTTGTTTCAAAGTCTTAGCATCTATATCATATATTGCATTTTCATCTGAACGTGTAAGTATTACGGATGCACCACTTTGCTCTAATAAGTTTTGTAATTTTAATGCTATTTTTAGATTGGTCTCCGCTTCTGTTGTTCCTCTACTACTTTGTGCTCCTTCATCTGGTTTTCCATGTCCTGCATCTATTACTATAGTTTTTCCTGATACCGGTAAAGATACTGTTGGAACACTTTCTTTTTTGTCGTTAAATATGGCTATCCCTAAGACAAATACGAATACTGTCATTATCATTAATCTTACTTTTTTTCTCTTTAAAACAATCATAAAAACCCCCATACAATCTTTTTTTATAATTGTATGAGAGTTTTTGTTATTTATTCCTGAACATCTTCGTTCTTGCAAACCTTTACTTTTATAATTCTTTTGTCCTCATATTCTTCAATTTTGAAAGTTAGCTCTTTTGTTTCTATAATAGGATTTTCTTCCTCATCAGGAATTCTGCCCAATTCTGCTTGCAAATATCCTGACAAAGTATCATAATCTCCTTCTGGAATATGTGACTTTAATATTTTATTTACATCATATATTGGCATACTTCCAGAAATAATATATGTTTTATCATCAATTTTTTCATATTCTTCTTCTATTTCATCATATTCGTCATACATATCTCCAACTATTTCTTCAAGAATATCCTCAGTTGTAACTAATCCTGCAGTCCCACCATATTCATCTACAACAATTGCAATTTGCATTTTATTTTTTTGTAATTCTTTAAAAATTTCATTTATTAATTTATTTTGTGATACGAAGTATGCTTCTTTCATTATATTCTTAATTTTAAATGTTTTTTTAGTTATATTTTTAATCAAGTCTTTTACATACAAAATGCCTTTTATATCATCAATTGTTTCATCATATACTGGTATTCTACTATGTCTACAATCATCTTCTATTATCTCTTCTAATAATTCTCCAGGAGTCATATTAATATCTACTGCAAATATATCTGTTCTATGAGTCATTATTTCTGATGCAGTGATATCATTAAATTCGAAAACATTATTTATTAATTCTTTTTCGTCCTCTTGGATAGTACCATTTTCTTCTCCCTGATCTATCATCATCTTTATTTCTTCTTCTGTTACGATTTCTTCTTCATTTTCGCTGACTCCAAATAATTTTGAAATTGCGTTTGTAGTAATTGTTAAAAGTTTTACAAATGGTGCTGTAATTATTGATATTGTTCGAATTATCCCTATTGTAGCAAATGCAATTTTCTCGTAATTTTTCATTGCAAATCTTTTTGGAACTAACTCTCCAAATATAATAGTAAAAAATGACAACATAATCGTTATTAAGATAATTGATATATTTTGCCATATTCCAACTCCTATTGGTATTGCATTATTCAATATTGGAGCTAGTCTGTATGCAAATGCATCTGATGCAAATGCACTTGATAAAAATCCAGCAAGAGTAATCCCTATTTGAATTGTTGATAAAAACTTGCTTGGAGTTTCTAACATTTTTTCTATCTGTTTTGCTTTTTTATTTCCTTCTTTTGCTTGTTTTTCAATTTTGGCATCATTTAAAGAAATAAATGCAATCTCACTTGCAGCAAAAAATGCATTTAATCCTATTAATATTATTAAAATAAATATTTGTATAAACATATTTTCTCCTTTTATGCTTGCCTTCTGTCTATTGCATAACTACTTCCAACTATTGATTTTGCAGCATGCTTAACTTGTGCTCCTACTTCTCCTATTTCAAGTATGTTTTCAAATCTTCCTACTTCTCCTATTACCGCTCCTATTGATATTGAGGTTAGTGTAAATTGTTCCATTATTCCTTTTCTATTTGCTACTTCTATGTATCCCCTTTCTAAATCTTCTTTTGTAAAATATCGCGTTACTTCCTTATCAAATGTTGCTATTATTTCTTGACATATATCATTTACTTCTAATGTTGGGATTATAGCTACAAAATCGTCTCCTCCTATATGCCCAACAAATGAATTTTCTGGAAAATTTTTGTGCACACATTTTAAAATCGTTTTTGCTGTGAATTGTATTATTTTATCCCCTTTTAAAAATCCATATACATCATTATAAGCTTTAAAATTGTCTAAGTCTAAGTACAATACAGAAAACTCTTCTTTATTTGCAATTCTCTTTTTCAATTCTGCATGTATTTGTACATTTCCTGGCAAACCTGTTAATGCACTTATTCTTCTATTCATTATTAATAATCTGTTTAAATTTTTTACAGTATAATATAAATAATCTGCATCTACTGGCTTTTTTATATAATATTCCACTGATTCTCTTAATACATATATTCTATGTGTTTTATCTGTATTTGAAGATACAACTATTATTGGAGTTATTCTATTGTCTTCATCTGTTCTTATCTTTTTGCATACATCTACAACATCAATATCTATTGCATCTTCATTTATAATTATTAGAGATGGAATATTCTTAAGTGCTATATCTATTTGTTCTGTTTTTACTCCTATAAATTTAAATCCTTCTTCATCTTTGAATAATTCTCTGAATATTGGTAATGACGATTCATCATCATCTATTATATATATTTCTTGCATTATGTTCTTCTCCTATTAAAAATTATCAAATTTGTGTCTTATTGTCTTTGATAATCCGTTTACATTTGTTACTGTTACTATTAAATAGTTGGTTTCACCTTCTGTCATTACTACTTCTTGATGTGCTGTTTTATCATTAACATTAATTACTTTCTTAGCACCGTTATTATGTGTAATTTCCATTGTTGTAATTCCTTCATCATCTGATGCATCTATTACGAATGTTGCTTTTCCATTTACTAGTTGTGGTGAGTCTGTCAATGTTGGTTCAGTATCTCCTACTACAGCTTGTTCTTTTTTAGCTTTCATATTATTAGAATCTACAACTTCTATTTTTAATGTATGTAATCCTTTTGGTGCATTAATTACTCCTTGATATTTCTTTTCTGTTACATCTATTTTTTGTTCTTCTCCATCATCCCAACTATATGTAATATGATTTAATGTAATTTCACTTGTTGCTGTTACCTGAACTCCATTTGATACTGCTTCTAATTTTATTACTGGAATATTTCCAACTTTGTATTTTTTCTCATATGTTACTGTTTGACCATTTTCTTCTGTAATAGAAACTGTTAATGTATTTTCTCCACCTATTAAATCTATTGTTTCTGTAACATTCTTTCTATTTTTTCCATTTATTACTGTTTCATCTTCATCATTCCATTTGTAAGCAATTCTTGTTATTCCTCTTACATGTTTTACATTTATTTCTATAGTATTATTATCATCATTTCTAGTTATATCTACTTGTGGCTTTGCATTTGCCTCAACTACTTCATTAATTTTTTCTTTTGCATATACACTTCCGCTAATCATGCATATTCCTAAAATTATGATTGATACTGCAAAAAACACAATTATTACATTTACTGGTAATGTTTTTTTCTCTTTTTTTACCTTTACTTTTTCGTCTCCTGTAATTAATATCTGATTCACGAAATCACCTCATTAACTATTCTATACTTTATCGATTATATCATAAGCAATTTTACTTGTAAACATTTAATGAACAATTCTGTCAAAAAAATCTCCGACCCCAAATTGACAAAAAATAAATAAGACCGGTTCTCTTTCCGGCCTTATTCTAGAGTTTTACTCTACAACATATTTCTTTATTAATACAATTCCTGTTCCAATTATTGCTATTAGTCCTAGTGCTAATGAAAAATATGTTTTTGTTGTACCTGTTGTTACAGATAATATTACTTTTGCTATATCTATGTCATCTTCTCCTTCTTTTTTGTTATCTGGAGTTGAATCTCTATCTGGTACATCATATTCATTTTTGTCTTGAGATATTTCTGCTGTATTTGTTTTTAATCCCATATTATTTGGATCATTTATCCATGTTAGTATTACTTCTACTGTTGCTGTTTCTCCTGGTTGTAATAATGTATTTTCTAATTGTTTTGTAGATATTACATTATTTCCTTCATCTGTCCATAAAGGATTATCTTCTGCTTCAAATTTTAATCCTTCTGGAACATAATCTGTTATTTCTTTTGCATATCCAGGAATATCTCCTTCATTTATTATTGTTATTCCATAGCCAAATTTTACAGTTACATCATTTAATTTCTTTTTATGCAATTCTACTTTTACAACTGGTTCTGGATCTTCATGACCATTATATCCTGTTTCAGATATTGTTTCTTTTCCATCTTCTATTACTATTACTTTTGAAACGAATTTTAATAATGCTAAATCAAAATATTCTACTTTTACATGTTCAACATCTTGATCATCTTCTCCTTCGTTCCATTCGTCTGGTGTTGAATCTTTATCTGTTATGTCTTTGCCGTCTTTATCTGTATCATCAGATATTTGGGCTTTATTTGTAATAATAATTGAATTTGAATTTGGGTCTTTTACTTTAAATGCTATTTTTATATCTCTATATTCCAATGTATTTCCATCAAATGCTTTTAATAAGTTTTGTTCACCATTTTCTTTTGATAGATATGTTGTTGTTAATTTTACTGCTTTTGAAACATCTGTTGTTTCTTCACCATTTTCATCATACATTTTCCACATATATTCAACATTAGTGCTTTCTTTTGGTAAATATTCTAGATATTCTGGAATGTCATCAGATACTTCACTTGCATATCCATCAATTTCGCCCTCATTATAAATTCTCAAAGTATATATTACTGTATCTCCAACATGTACTGTTAAAGGTTCTTTTGTATGTTCATAAGTAATTTTTCCATCTTCCATTTTTGGTTGAGGTACTCTGTTTGTTATTGATTTTTCTTGAACTTCTGTAATGAATTTTCTTAATGCTAAGTCAAATTCCTTTACATATACTTTTTCAAAGTCGTCATCATCTTCATTTCCTGGTACATAATCGTCTTTTTCTTTGTCTTTCTTATAATCTGGTAAATCTTTGTCCTCAGGAATATTTTCTTTCATATCATCTGATTTTGAGTCTCTATCTTCTGGAACTACTGTTTCATTATAAGTATATTCAGAAATTTCTGCTATGTTTGTGATGTTTTCATGTGGAATTGAATTGTTAGCAACTTTACATTCAATTTGTACATCTGCATAATCTAATTTTTCTCCATTGAATTCTTTAATTTCTGTATCTGCTAAATATTTTGTTGTTGCAATTCTTCCATCTTCTGAGATTTTCCAACCATATTTTTTATTTATTTCACTATCTTCTAAGTAAATTAAATATGGTGGTAAATAATCTTTTATTTCACTTGCTGTTCCTGCAACTTCGCCTTCATTATAGATTCTTATTGTATAAACTACTTTGTCTCCAGATTTTAATGATAATGGTTCTTTTGTATGATTATATATAGCTGTTGTTCCTGTACCTTCTTTTAATGGTGTTACATCTACAACTGGTTCTCTTGACACTGCAAGCTTTTCTCCATTTACTGTCATTATAAATTTTCTTAATGCTAAGTCAAATGTTTTTACATATAATTTTTCAAAGTCATCATCATCTTGTTCACCTTTATAATAATATTCGCCATCTGATAAATTATCTTTATTAGCTTCATTACCTTTATAATTTTCCATATTGTCTTTATTTACATTAGGTTTTGTTTGTGGCTCTGAATCTCTGTCATCTCCAACTTTTTCTATTTTTACATTATCAGTAGTATTATATTCTTCATTAATCCATGCTACATTTGTTAAAATATGCTTCTTTTCTGTGTTAGCTCTATAAACTACTTTACATTTAATTTCTAATGTTTCTCTGTCTAGCTTTCCTTCACTATATGGCTCTAAATCTTTTATTTCTTGTCCTTCTGCTATTTCAAATGTTATTTTATTTATTGATGATTCATATTTTGCAATATATTTGTTTTTATCATTTCCATCAGTATCTTTTGAAACAATTTCACCACTTGGTACATATATTAATCCTTCTGGTAATTGATCTACAATTTGGCTTGCATAACCAGCTTTTTCTCCCTCATTATATATTGTTAATTGATATGTTACAATATCTCCTTCTTCAACTGCAATTGGATCTTTTCTATGTCTATATGTTGCTGTTGTTCCACTTTGTAATGTTGATAAATCAATTTTTGGAACTCTTGAATTTAATCCTAATGTTGTTATATCTTTGTCATTTATTTTAGTAATATATTTACGTAATGCTAAGTCAAATATTTTTTTGCTTACCTCATGTTTATTTGTTATTACAAATCCTTCTACCATACTTCCTGTTATACTTGCTGTATATCCTTCTGTTTCTACTTCTTCAACTGTATATATAATTTCTTCTCCGTTTTCTTTTTTTGGTAAGTTTTCAAATGTGTGTGTCCAATTGTTTTCTTTATTTAACTCTACTGTGTCAATTACTTCAGTTCCTTTTTTCAAATTTACTGCAATAGATTCTGGTCTGATTTTATCTGCATCTTCATTGTCTTGCCAAATCTTAGTTACTGGAATATTAATTTTTTCAGGTGAATATGTATTTGTTACTGTAAATCCTGTTGTGTCTCCTGTTATTGCTACTGTGTATCCACTTGGTACTGGCTCTTCTTTTATTGTGTATACTATATCTACTCCATTTGCTTTTTTAGGTAATCCTGTAAATGTTCCTTTCCAGCCATTTGCTTCATTTAATGTTAATGTTTTTCCTGTGCCTACTCCATCTGCTAATAATTTTATTGTTACTGCTGTTGCTCTTTTTCCATCTTGGTTATTACTGTCGTTCCATACTTTTGTTACTGGAATATTTATTGTTTCTGGTGTATATGTGTTTGTTACTGTAAATCCTGTTGTGTCTCCTGTTATTGCTACTGTATATCCACTTGGTACTGGCTCTTCTTTTATTGTGTATACTATATCTACTCCATTTGCTTTTTTAGGTAATCCTGTAAATGTTCCTTTCCAGCCATTTGCTTCATTTAATGTTAATGTTTTTCCTGTGTCTACTCCATCTGCTAATAATTTTATTGTTACTGCTGTTGCTCTTTTTCCATCTTGGTTATTACTGTCGTTCCATACTTTTGTTACTGGAATATTTATTGTTTCTGGTGTATATGTGTTTGTTACTGT
>OJLA01001162.1_pt1 | contig 18731 bp, 19 predicted proteins | sample 1596611 | NCBI WGS metagenome assembly OJLA01 (sample SAMEA4350168, study PRJEB24818) | metagenome | biome: human; feature: gut; material: faeces | place: Denmark | collected 2013-09
AGCTATAACAACTTTATCTACTCTTTTTGGAATATTATCTACATATTCTACAGTAACCTGACTCTTTCCATCAGGAAGCAAAAAATCTGCTTCTTTTTTTCTGTATTCTGAAAGTCTTTGACACAATTTATTTGCAAGAACTATAGCAAGTGGCATTAATTCTTCTGTATCGCGACATGCATAACCAAACATTATTCCTTGATCTCCTGCGTGAGTCTCATCTTGTGAAACTTTTTCAAATATTTCTTTAGATTGCTCTGATACTTTTACTAAAACTTGATATTCTTCAGTATACCCAATATCTTTAAGTACCCATTTTGCAATACTTTCATAATCAAGTCTTGCTTTTGTATTAGCCTCTCCATAAATTAGTATTAAATCATCCTTTATAGTAGCTTCTACAGCCATTTTTGAATCAGGATCTTGTGCTAAAGCTTCATCTAAAATCTTATCAGCTATTTTATCACAGATTTTATCTGGATGCCCCTCACAAACTGCTTCACTAGTAAAAAATTTTATCATAAAAAAACTCCTTCTAGATTATCAAGGAGTATAACGAATATATAAATTATCGCTATTAGCAGAACCACCTTACATATGCAGGTTGGTACGAGATCACAGAGCTAATTCTCTCCCTCGTTCTTGATAATCTACAATTATTATAATTTAAAAACTTAAAATAGTCCATTAATTATTATCATAATCTTCTAAGAAACTTTTATAAACTCCATCTTTCTTAGTTCCTAAAATACAATTTAAATTAACATTATCTAAAGCTTTAAATATATTATAATCAACATTTTTATTAACTTTTCTTAAATTATTTATTAGTTCCTTTATTTCTTTTCTTTTAGATACACTAACGTCAACTCTATCGTCCCCTTCAGTTATCTTACATGCGCAGTTTAAAAATTCAAGGTCATTATATTTTTTCCAAGATATTATTGCATCTTCTTTAATTAAATACATAGGTCTTATAAGTTCTATTCCAGGGAAATTATCACTATGTAATTTAGGCATCATTGTTTTTACTTCAGAACCATAAAACATAGATAAAAGGGTTGTTTCAATAACATCATCGAAGTGATGTCCTAAGGCTATTTTATTACAACCAAGTTCTTGCGCCTTACTATATAAATATCCTCTTCTCATTCTAGCACACATATAACAAGGGCTTTTGGCATCCATTCTTATAACACTTTCAAATATATCGCTATTAAAAATTTCAACAGGAATACCTAGCTTTTCTGCATTAGCTACTATATATTCTCTATTTACTTCTGTATATCCAGGATCCATAACAACAAATCTTGCATTAAAATGAATCTTACCATGACGAGTTAACTCTTGAACACACTTAGCAAGTAGAAAAGAATCCTTTCCTCCAGATATACAAACCATAATATTGTCGTTTTCTTCTATTAGATTATAAGAAATAACTGCCTTAACAAATTTACTCCAAATATCCTTACGAAATTTCTTAATAATACTTTGTTCTATTTCTTTGTACTTCTCCATAAAAATCACCAATAATATTATACAATATAAAACATAATGCAAATAACAAAATTATAAATATTATTTTACTTCGTTCAAAAGTTCTTTAGTACAATGAGTATATTCCATTATCTCTTCATCTGTTAATCCTTTTTCTAACATAGTTTTAATAATTTCTTTTTGTGCCTCTTCTTTTCCTTCCTCTTTTCCCTCTCTTATTCCTTCTTCTCTTCCTTCACGAAACCTTTCATCTCCATATGCTAGTTCTTTATCATAAGATCTTAACAAGTCTTCTTTTAATGCTGCATCTTCTGCTTCCTTGATATAATCTTCCATTATTTTTCTTCCCTTCCCTAATTTTTTTGCATAAGCTACATCTGTCTCGATTAATACCATTAAATATCTTTCAAGCTCACTTAGCTCTTCTATGCCTTCATCATAACATTTTTCTCTTAGGTTTGGAAGATATATATTAATATATATTTTTTTATCGATAAGAACTTTTCTCTCATCATTTTGAACCTTATAAATATCAATTATTTTTTCAATACCTTCAAAACTAAAATTATTAAAATTAATTTGAATAACTGGATGATATTTTGATTTTTTTCCTCTTTCTATTCCACTTGAATAAAGTCTATCTGTATATTCTATATTCCTTTCCATTGTACTAACATCACTATTATTATTCATTTCAATATTAATAGTAGTACCATTAATATTAGCTACATAATCACTTCTTAATCCTTTTTCATTTTCCTTATCCTTATCGAGTTCATTCTTACTTAGCTCAAGATTATTCTTTAACTCTTCATAAGAAATATCTAGCAAAAATGATAACAAATAACAAGAATACATAATTCGTTTCTCATTTTGAAACATCGCTTTAAACATAGTATCTGATACAATTGATAACTTTTCTCCATCCTTTCTTTTATGTAACTCTATACGATAATCTTTTCTTACCTTCAAGTCATATAAATAGTCAAAATCTTCATTTTTTAAAATACTCATTTTAGTCAAATTCTCCTTTCCAAAAAGCATACTATCACACAAGAAAGAAAAAGAAAAATGACCAATTTATAAATTTAAAAGGTCTATTTTTTTACAAAAAAAAATATTCATATAAGAAAATGTAAAAATCAACTACTTAAAAAAATTAAATATATAAAAATACATATTTTTAAAAAAATCCAAGAAAAAAGAATAACTTTAAATTATTCTTTAAGCTATTTTATATTGAATTTTATTTGTGAATAAATCCATACAATTATCGATAACAATATAATTATTATTCTCATATTCTTTATCCTTAAAATTAACAAAATACCATTTCTCATAATTAGAATCAGTAATTATTGGCATTCTTTTAAATCCATAATAGGTATATAAAATATCTACAACAACTTTTCTTGTAAAGATATCATTTTTTAACTCATCAACAAACTCATCATAGGAATATTCAACACCAAATATTTCTTTATATTCTTCTTTCATATTAACAGTAAACACTTTATTATAATTATTCACAAACATTCCTCCCAAACTCAAATACGTATTTTTTATTTCCGTTTTTAATTATATAAATTCCTTTATCATCTTTATTAAGATCATCAACTATGGTATGAAATATAATATCATTATCAATTACTTTAAAAGTAGTATCACTTAATTTTCTTATAGGTTTTCTTTTGCTATAAGCTTCATCCATATAACGATTTAAATCTACAAGTGCTTCTTCATACTTGCTATTCATATCATAATAAGAATTATTAATATCATCATAATCATAAAACTCAATATGATCTCTACTTATTGATAAGCATCTATTATTAGAAATAATTAAATGTGATATTCTAAAATTACTTTCTTTAAAAATATCCCTTAAGTCTTTAAAGTCATAAGATAGTAATTTTTCTTGATAATATCTAAAGAAATTTTTAATCATTCCATTTCTTGATATTAATTCGTTATCAGTTACCTCAAGTAGCTTATCATCAGTATAAAAACTCTCATTAAAATAATTATTTAACTTATAAGCGTTTTTAACCTCCATATAGTAATTTACATTCATTTAAAATCCCTCCATTCATTAAAATCAATTATACTTATTATTATTTCTCTAACAACGTGATTGGTCAGAAAATGTAGATTAACAAATGTTTGACAAAACAAAAAAAATTACCTATTTTTTAAGGTAATTTTTAATAATCGTATTAATATCATTTTTTAATTTTTGTGGTTTTATTATTTCAATTAAATCTAAATTACGCAAAACATATCTTTTAAATCCTTCTAAGTCTTTATTAGTAATTAACCTAAAATGATTTGAATCAACATATCTTATAATTGAGTTATCCCCAAATAAATCTATTACATTATCAAGAAGTTTATTATCACAAATTATTTCTATTTCTTCCCCAATTGATCCAAACATTGATACAGTAGATTTAACAAAGTTACTTATTTCTTTTTTTGATATTTTAAATGTAATATTGTCTTTTGATATATTTACATTTTTCATTCTATCAAGTCTATAAGTATATAATGTTTTATATCCATCTTTAACTCCTACAACATACATTTGCTGTAACTCGTAAACTATAGCAAATGGCGATATAGTATGAAGCCCTGTGTTGATATTATTAAGTTTGGGATCAAGTACATACTTATAATAATCAAAAGTTATTTTTTTATTGTTATAAATGGCATTTGATATATCTTCAATATTCTTAACTATTTCCTTATTAGTAGTTTTAACCCCACTATCACTATAAACATGATAATCTTTTAATTTTTCATTTTCATAAACATTTTGCATATGTTTACACTTACTAATAATTTCTTTAGAAACAGAATTAGGAATAAAAGTTGAGTATGAGAAAGTATCAATGATAGCACGTATTTCTCCACTTTCAAAGTCCATATCTGGATTTTTCAAAAGATAATAACCTTTTCTATTATCATTCCAAGTAACAATATCATAATCAAACTTTTCAATTAATAAGTTAATATTTCTTCTAACTGTTCTGGGATCAATTTCAACATCATATATTTCTTTTATATATTTTTTTATATCATTTATCTGTAACATATGATCAGCATCAGAATATTTTTTTAATACATTTAAAATGTATAATATATTACCATTTTGTGTATAAACTTCCATAAACCCTCCTATTTATAAGAAAAAGAAAACTTACATCTAGATATCCTTTTAACAAGCCCTTTAAATCTAGAAATAAAATCAATTGCTTTTATATAGTCTTCTGAATTCAAATTACATAAATCAACTGAATAGTCCCCCTTATCTTTTACAAGTAAAACAATATCTTCATATTTTTGTATAACTATCATCTTAACTCCTCCTAAATATAAAACTAATTATAAATATTTAAGAAAAGTATACAACATCACCGGTCACACATTGTCTAACAAAAGTATAACAAAAAAAGCTAGGTTTTCCTAGCTTTTAGCTACTATTTTCCTATTCATAGGTACATAAACAATTTATAATTATAGATTATTTTTTGTGATTTCTATAAAAAATTCACTATTCCACATATTTAAACTTTCTGTATTCTTAATAAATGGTATGACATCATTCTTTGAATCAATATAATCTATTTCTTCAAATTTTTTTATTAACAACTCTTTCAATTTGTTTATATCAAAATCTTCTCGAGAATCTATATAATTGGATTCAATTAGTTTATTTCTAACTAGTTCAATATTTACTTTTGTATTATTTGCTAAGAAAAAAATATAGTCATATAAATCTCTTCCCTTAGTTCTTGTCTTCCAACCACGACATAATATTGCATGAATTTTTCCTGCAAATAATGATTCTTTATCATATAGTTTTATTTGATGTGGACTTGGAAGCAATTTATATTGTAGCTCATATATTGCCCCTAATGGGGGATTAATATCTATTTCAAATTTTATTTTTATTTTCTTTAGGATATGATCATATTCATGATTTTCCTCATTTGGAAAGAATTTTAATATGTGTTCTATTGTATCCCCTTTTAAAAATGCAGAAGTTATATTAGAATCATTACTCTTTTGTTTAGTACTTATTTCTAGATTTAATCCATAAGATTTTATTTCTTTTTCAATATATACAAAATATTTACTTAAATCAAAATTCTTATTTGGTTTGACTAATGCAAAATCTAAATCTTCTGAAAATCTATCCAGTTTGTAAAATATTCTTAATGCAGTTCCTCCATAGAAAGCTGCTTCATCAAAAAAACCACCTCTTGATAAACCAGACAATACTAACTCCTGAATAATTTCTTTTAATGCATTTATTTCGTCATTTATATTATATATTTCATAATGACTAAGCATTTGTTTAATAATATTATTCATCTTTATTCCTCATCATATATTTAGCAAGTAAGTTGACATTTGTTGAATGATATAAATTGCTTAACTTTTCTATTTTACTATAATTTAATTTTTTAAACTCATCCTCATCAATTCTTAAATCATTAAAAAGCATATTTTCTAAAGCTTGATAATTACTTATAGGAGATAGTGTATATAATTTATCGCATAATGCCTTTTCTGGCGTTGCAATTTGATATGAATACTCTCTTTCAGTTTTTAATATAATTTCTTCTGGATATGCTAAATTTGGTATATCTCTATACGTAAATACTCCAAAATCAGTATTATATTGCTTTTTCTTTTTTTTATCAAAAGTTGCACAAGTGATAGTATTCACTCTTTCTGGAATCAATCCATAAAATGATAAAGCATATTCAAACGAAATATATGATGGACCATAAATACTTCCTGCTAATAAATATCCTGGGGTGTTTTGATTTGTCTCATATAATCCAGTAATTATTTTGAATAATTTTTTATTTTTTATATCTCGGCTTATTTTACTATTTTTGTTAGAATAATCATTAAATTTTTCTTTAGCTATAGCATTAGTTATTATCATATTTTCACCTCACAATATCATTATATAGTATTTTGTGGTGAAAATCGACTATTTTGTTACAATATGATATATTTTTGTATAATATTGTAAAATATAATATATTTTGTATAAAAGTGGAATTAGATTTATTTCAAGTTTTTTATACACATTAAAAATTTTGAATATTTTTGTTAATCCAAAACATAATTTAGACATATTTCTTTGAAGAATTTTGCCTTTATTTGATTAAACATAAAATTCTTTTACAATTTATCTTTTTTCATATTAATCATCATTCAGTCTATTAATTTGTAAACAACACATTACAGTTATACCTGTTAATCCTCCAGATATTAAACCAAGTACAAAGAGTAATAATTCTTTCATACATTTTTCTCCTCTCTAAAAATAAAGGGTTTTGGACAAACCAACATTATTTTTGTTTAGCCAATTCTTATAATCATTATATGAAAAAACATCTAAAAGTTTAGCAATAATACCTCATATAAAAAAACTACACACAATTATTGTCAATTACTATTTCTTTTAAATGCATTCATATTTAACTAAATAACAATGGCATCTCAAATATAATTATTACATCTTAACAGAAAAAATCCTAAGAAAGCAATTTCTTAGGATTATCTTTTGTTAATTTATCAAATTCTTCTTCACTAATATATTTTAATATTTCTTTTTTAGCATCACTAAATGTTGAATAATCACTTTTTTTATGATGTATATCAGTAGCTAAATAAGAAACCATATTTTCTTTTAACATTCTAGTTATAACCTTTTTAGCATGAGATCCATATCTTCCTATAATACTTTCTAGATTACATTGAAAATAAAGTCCCATATCTTTAAGTTCATATATTAAATCAAATTCTTCTTGAAAACTCAAATATCTCTCAGGATGAGCAAGAATTACTTTATAACCCTTACTTTGTATAAAGCTAAATACTTCTTGATAATTAGGATACTCTCCATTCATAGGAAGTTCTATAAGTAAATATTTAGTATCATTTAAAGAACTAATTATTCCCCTTTTTAGAAGTTCTACAATATCATCATCCATAAATATTTCATTTCCTAAATATAAATTAATATTTATTTTATTCTTTTTAACTTCTTTTTTTAACTTCTCCAATAAATTTAAATTATCTTTTTTTGAAGAAGTATACCTACTACAAGTAATATAGTGAGGAGTAAGTATTATATCTGTATATCCACACTTTTCTAAATCTTTTAAAACATCAATACTATCTTCTAATGACAAAGAACCATCATCTATTCCATACAACAAATGATTGTGTATATCTATCATTATTTAGATTTCTCCTTTTTTCCTTTAGTATCTTGTGAATCATCGTAATAGTAATATCCACCATAACCACCTTTTTTAGCAGGTACGTTATTAGCAACTGCACCAGCAAGTTTAGCACCTACTCCTTCAAGAGTCTTCTTAGCATTTAAAAGTACTGTCTTTGGAGTATGATTAATTGAACTAACTAATACTACTTGATCAACAATTGAAGATAAAATCAAAGAATCAGAAAGTCCTGTAACAGGAGCAGAGTCAAGAATGATAACATCAAATTTTTTCTTTAATAAAGTAAGAAGTTCAGAGTTCTTTTTAGAACTTAACAATTCACTTGGATTTGGTGGATATGTACCACGAGGAATTATTGATAAATTCTTTATACTTGTCTTAAATAAATAATTATCATAGTTTTCAACATCTTCGATAAGAAGATTTGAAAGTCCATAACGACCATTTACACCAAATGATTTATGAAGTACTCCCTTTCTTAAGTCACAATCTATTATTAATACTTTTTTACCAGTTTGAGCAAAACTTATTGCTAAATTTGCACTTATAAAACTTTTTCCATCACCAGGAATACTACTAGTAACAAGAATAGTTTTAACCTTATGATCTACTGATGAAAATTGTAAGTTAGCTCTTAAATTTCTTATACTTTCACTTGTAAGAGAGTTTGGTTTATCGTTAACTATTAACGTTGAAAAATCAGGGCTCTTACAAACCTTTGAAAGAATTGGTAATTTTAATTCTTCCTCTAACGTATCAACATCTCTTAATGTATCATCAAAGTAATATATTACAAATATAATAGCGCTTGTTAGTATGATTCCTAATACACATGCAATAACTGTATCTCTTGCAGTATGTATATTAACAGGTGTTTCATTTAATTTTGCCATATCGATAACTGATACGTTATCAAGTTTATATATTTTAGATACTTCATTACTAAATACAGATGTAATCTCATTAGAAATGATAACTGCTTCTCTTGCATTTTCATCTTTAACTATTATTTTTAATATTTCAGTATCTTCAACAGCAGAAACACTAATCTTAGATGCTAGTTCATTATATGAATATGGTAAATCAAGAGAATTTATAACTTGATCAAGAACAAGTCTACTCTTAACTATCTCACTATAAGTAGAAACTAGCTTTTGGTTTAATGTAATATCTTGACTAATATCACTACTTGTAGAACTATTATTGTTATCTCTTACTAAAATAATAGTAGTATAAGTTGAATAAATTGGTTTTTTCATTAATGAACTGTAATAAAACATTCCAATTCCAAAAACAACTGCCACTATTATCACATAGAAAATATATTTTTTATAATAATCCCAAAAATCTTTTAAATTAATTTCTTCCATAATCCCTTTTTCCTTCCAATAATAACCTTTAAAAACGCTTGTATTATACCACAAGACCTCAAAAAAGTAAAGTTATAATGAAAATAATACTTGATTTTACAGACAAATTACTATAATATCTTATTAAGGTGTAAAAATATGAGATTAAAAAAGAAGTGCCAAAATGAAAAATATATCACAAAATTCACTAGCTATGGTGTTTCTTCTTTAAGTTTCATTAATAAAGTATATGAGATTAATTCCTAAGGAATTAATCTTTTTTTATGCTTTCACCAAAAGAAAGGAAAAATATGGAAAAGAAAAAGATGACATATGATGTCGATGAATTCCCTCCCATTGGGAAAAGTATCATCTTAGCACTACAACACTTATTTGCTATGTTTGGAGCAACTATCTTAGTACCTATTCTAGTTAACAGTGCAGCAGGTACTGAAGTATTAACAATACCAGTAGCACTAGTAACAAGTGGAATTGGAACAATTATCTATATTCTATGTACTAAAGGAAAATCTCCAGTTTATCTAGGAAGCTCATTTGCTTTTATAACACCAATTGCAGCAGGATATGCTAAATCAGGTATTGGTGGAGCTATGACTGGAATAATGGTTATTGGTATTATCTATGTAATAGTAGCATTAATAATCAAATTTGCTGGAAAAAAATGGCTTGAAAAATTATTACCACCAGTAGTAATTGGTCCAATGATTATGATTATAGGTTTAGGTCTTGCACCATCTTGTATTGGACAAATTGGAATATCTGAAGGATCAACACTTGCTCTAAAACCATTATTAGTAGCATTCGTATCATTTATAACTACTGCTATAATGATGACAAAAGCCAAAGGATTTTTTAAAGTAATTCCATTCTTAATTGGAATAATAGCAGGATACATAACTGCATGTCTTCTAGGAATAGTTAATTTTGATTCAGTAATAAATGCTGAATGGATACAAGTACCTAAATTTGTAATACCATTTGTCGATTATGAAATTAACTTTGGAGCAATTTTAACAATAGCACCAATTGCACTAGTAACACTTTGTGAACACATTGGAGATCACACTTCCCTATCTAATATTATCGATAAAAACTTAATCGAAGACCCAGGGCTTGATAAAACCCTAATGGGAGATGGTCTAGCAACTCTTGCCGCAGGAGCTTTAGGTGGACCTGCAAACACAACATATGGAGAAAACACAAGTGTTGTAGGAATGACTAAAGTTGCATCAGTTAAAGTAATAGCACTTGCAGCAGTATTTGCAATAGTAATAGGTTTCTTTGGAAAGTTCACTGCCTTAATAGGAACAATTCCTAATGCTGTTTTAGGAGGAGTATCACTTCTACTTTATGGATTTATTGCAGTAAATGGACTTAAAGTATTAATTAAAAATCAAACAAACTTTGAAGACCCTAAAAACGTTATTGTAGCAAGTACAATGTTAGTTCTAGGTTTAGGTGGAGCAGTTTTATCAATAACAAATAACGATATAAACTTAACAATATCAGGAATGAGTTTAGCATCAATTGCAGGTATCATTCTAAATTTGATATTACCAAGTGAAAAAGAAGAAATAATAGAAAAAGAAAATAAACCAAAAAATAAAAAGAAAAATAAATAAGGAGATCTATGAAAAACGTATATGAATTAAACCATCCTCTAATTGAACATAAATTAGCAATACTAAGAGATAAAAAAACAGGTACCAAAGAGTTTAGAGAATTAATAAGTGAAATAGCAATGTTTTTGTGTTACGAAGCAATGAAAGATGCAAAACTAGATGACATTACTATTGAAACACCAATTACTAAAACTAAAGCTAAAAAACTAAACGAAGAAAATTATGCTTTCGTACCAATTCTAAGAGCAGGAATGGGACTACTTGATGGAGTTATAAAAGTTATTCCCAATGCTAAAATAGGACACATTGGAATGTATCGAGATGAAAAGACATTCACACCACACAATTACTTCTTTAAAGTACCAAAAGGAATTGAAAATCGTGAAGTAATAATTCTAGATCCTATGCTTGCTACTGGAGGTTCTTTAATGGATGCAATAGAACTTCTAAAAGAACACAATGTCAAAAAAATTAAATTCATCTGTGTAATAGCATCAAAAGAGGGACTACAAAAAGTAACAGAAAAGTATAAAGATATAAAAATATATTGTGCTCATATAGATGAAGAATTAAATGAAAATAAATACATAGTACCAGGTTTAGGTGACGCTGGAGATAGAATCTACGGAACAAAATAAAAAGAAAAGAATAAGCTAAAAACTAATAGTTTATTCTTTTTTTACGCTTAAAAATACTACTAAAAAAGAAAAATATCAAACACCCTACTACTGCCCCACTTGTATCTATTAAACAATCTTTAAACATAGGAGTCCTATTTGCTACAAACATTTGATGAACTTCATCAGTTACTGAATAAAGAAAACATAAAAATACACAAATAACAAAATCAAAATATTTACTTCTCTTAAAATGTTTTAAATAATTTACAAGTAATATTGCTAAAATAAAATATTCAAAGAAATGAGATGCTTTTCTAAATATATAATGTGCATTATTAAATAATCTTGTACTATTTGATACTTCCTGATTATTAATTATTCCTGTTAATATCTGTTTACTCATTTTATTACTTATATTACCAGACATACTGGACATTATAAATATGAATAACATACATAAAAAAACTAATAAAAGGCTTGTCTTCTTACTCATCTTATCACCTTTTATTAGTTTGTCTAAATTATTATTTTGTATTCTATTTTGTGAAATCTAATTTATTGATATAATCTACTATTTTATAGTATTCTTCTCTATGAGATAAATTAAACTTATTATATTTTTTTATTTGTTTTTCAAAACGATATTTATATTTTTCTTTTTCTTCTTTTGTAAGTTTTGTATTATTTTCTAAATCTTCTTCATATATTAATTGTTTTTTTCCTGAATTAATTGTAATTCTATTAATACTAATAGGAAGATAAAACTCGTTTTCGATAAATAACATATTTGCTTTTTCTTCTTTTATTCTAGGATCAAATACTTTTAGAACAAGAAGTCCTATATCATCAGTTATGTTAGTTGCAACAATAGCGTTTTTTGGTTTATTAGTTACAACTGATTCATTTAGAGTACACTCAATGTTATAACCTCTAAAAACACCAGATGTAAAAAATTCTAAAGAGTCACCCATTATAACCCTATATATATTAGGAAATTTTTCTATTAAATTTTCATAAATATAATCTTTCTTAGTCATAAATATTTCAAAGATGTTATTATTTTCCATATCAAATTTTACATACTTACTACTTTCTTGATATTCATTTGTTAAAACAGAATCAGGTACAACTATTTTTAATAAGGGTATTGGTATTTCAGTATTTACGTCTGGATCAATTAATCTTTTAAGTGGTAGTGTTTTATACTCTACATCATCTTTATTTTCTTTATCAATCATTTTAATATGTATTTTAGTATCATGAATACCTTCGCTCTTGTGATATGTTATTTCTACTATTTTAGAAGAATCAAATTCAATATTCTCATACAAAGAATACATTCTCATACATTTTATATTTAACTTACATAAATCTATTTTAGGTACAATTTTAAAAGCACATTTATCTTTATCAGAATTAAGTTCAATAATTCTTAAAACATCATAACCATTCTTAGTAATTGCTATCTTCTTCATAAACACCTCAATACAATATATAACTATTATACAATAAATAAAAGAATAGCTACTTCTAACTATTCTCTAACTTTTTTCTACAATTTTTAATCTTATTTACAACAAATATTAAGAGTAGTCCTACACATCCTCCAAATGTATCGAGAATAACATCAGAAAACTGTCCAGTTCTTTCTCTAAATAACTGATGAAATTCATCACTACAAGCATACAAGAAACAAACTAAAATACTATAGATTATTAATTTCTTATTTCTAAAACCACTTTGATAAAACGCATTATACAAAAGTAATGTTAATATCAAATATTCTATTGCATGTAAACTTTTTCTAACAGGATAATTTAACTTTTTAGAAATATTATTTATCTTTGATTGATTATCAGAATAATTAGTTATTCCAACATTATTAGTAACATCAACAGTTTTATCAATAATAGTTGCTATTCCACCAACACTTTTATTATAGGAATCAATTCCTTTTATATCTGATAGAATAAAAATTACTATCATCCATAGTACAACTAGACACCACGAAATATTTCTTTTATTCATATAGAATCACCTTATATAAAATTTAATAGATTAATTAAATAACATTAATTTCTTATAACACGTTTTTGTATTCAGATATTAACATTATAATATAAAAGAAATATATTTACATCAATATACTTCTTTTCGATTTTACTATTTACTATTAGGTTCAGGAATTTGATTTACACCATTTATTGGTTCTTGTAAGCCAAGATCACTTTTTATTTTTGTTGTTGATATTCCTTCAGTTCTATCTAGATATACAACCTCACAATAATCTTTTAGATAATCAAATTTATCACTACCAGCCCAGTCTGATCCCATAACAACAACATCAACTTTATATTCCTTTACATCATTGATTTTTTGTTCCCAATTTTCTTCAGGAATAACTAAATCAACGTATCTAATTGCTTCTAGCATCTTTTTTCTTGTCTCATAATCATGATATGATTTTTTATTTTTTATTGCATTAAATTCGTCAGTTGAAACTGCAACAATAAGATAATCACCAAGTGCTTTAGCTCTTTGTAGAAGTCTTATATGTCCATAATGTAATAAATCAAATGTTCCATAAGTTAAAACTCTTTTCATTTTATTTTTCCTCCTTGATTATTTGATCTATATATTTTCTGGACTCACCATAAACCTGAACAAGTTCTTGTTTAAACTTTTTTACCTTATTTGATTCTATTTTATAATTAATATTTTCAATTGCATTTAATAAATCAATTTCTTTTTCAAAACAACACTCTGGTAATTTTTCTCTTAAATCAAAATACATTCCTCTTTTTTCTTTATACTCATCAAAATCATAAATATAATTAAATATAGGTCTTTCAAGTATTGAGTAATCAATCATAATACTCGAATAATCAGAAATTAAGATATCACTAATTTTTAACAATTCATTTAAATTAGGATAATCAGAATAATTTTTTATAAAGTCATTTTCCTTTATCCCAAGTACTTTATTTACTTCATAATGAGCTCTAAAAAGTAATATATAATTATCGCCTAATTTTTCCTCCCACATTTTTAAATCTATTGGAGGAGCAAGCAAACAACCATTTGAATCTCTATTATATTCTCGAAATGTTGGAGCATATAAAATAATTTTTTTATTTAAAGGTAAATTTAACTTCTTTTTTATTTTATCTATTTCTTCCTTTGATACATTAACAAGTTCATCATTTCTAGGTAACCCTGAAAGTACAACATTATCACTTTCTAAATCAAATACATGCATAAAAGTTTTTTTATCATATTCACTTTGAGAATACATATAATTAACTTTTGACGTTCTAGTTTTTACTGATAGATTATTTTCATCTTTGCCAATATGTTTTATTGCAGTTCCATGCCATGTGTTAATATAAACAGTATTTTTTTTCTTAAACTTTAATCCTCTTTCAATTCCAGAATTAGTAATCCAATATTTTGCTTTTAATGCAGTTACAAAAAACTTTAATGAATTATTTTTAAGCTTAATTCCTTTTTCTATACTAAACTTGTTAGGTTCATCAAATACCCAGTAAAATTTATAACTATCATATTTTTTGTTAGTAATCATATACTCATAAATTACCTTAGGACTATCATCATACTTTTTTCCACCAAAAGAATTAAAAAGTATTACATTTTCATCAATTTTCACAAATAAACCAAATACTTTTAATAATAAAGAAATAGTAAAATTATACAAATTGTAAAAGAATTGATTTGTTTTTAATAAATTAATAATCTTTTTCATTTTTTCTCTCCTTTAAAATAATATTTAATTTTTTGTAAATTTACAATTTTAAATACTAACAATAATATTAAATAAAATATAGTTACTAAAAATATTATTAGTGCCATATATAACAAGTTACTAGAAATTATAATATATTTTTTTAATGTCAATGTATAAATAATCGTTAAAAATAGTATTATACCAGTCTTCCAAGCAATTTTTATGTCATTCTTTTTAATATCAAATGTAATATGTTTTTTTATTGTAATAAAGTATAAAACAGATGATAAAACATAAGAAAGTGAAGAAGCAATTGGAATACCAATAATTCCAATTTTTCTTGATAAAACTATACTAAATGTAATATTAAATATTATAGTTATAATACCATTAAACATTGGAGATTTAGAATCGTTATATGCATAATGAACTTTAGTTAATATATTTCGTATCATTAATGGAATAAATCCAATTGCATAACCAAATACTACAGCTGTTGTGTTTTGTAAAGCATTAAAATCAAAACTTCCTCTATAATATAAAATACTAACAATTTGATTTGAAAATAATAAAAATATAAGGGTAATTGGAATTAAGAATATAATCATATAGAACATAATTTTTTTTATTTTATCACTTATTTTTTCACTATTATTGTTTAACAAATCATGTGTTATATAAGGGTAAAAAACCGAAACAACACTTCCAATTAATAATACTGTTATTATTTCGTTTACAGATGCTCCATATGTAATTGCAGAAACAGCACCTTGTTCTAAATTAGACGCTATCGATCTATCTATTATAGAATTTAATTCAGCAATAGCGCTTCCAATAAATAAAGGAACATAAGATTTCATTAATTTAGAATACTCTTTATTCTTTTTGAAAAAATTTTTATTAATTTTAACATATTTCCTAGTGAAGAAATAAGATTCAATTGTTTGAATAATAAAAGCAAAAAGAACAGCATATATTAAGCACATAGTACCATATTTTTTTGCAAATAAAATAGCAAAAAGCATACAAAATAAATTAATATACAAAGACAATGTTTTAGTTGGAATAAATTTTTTTTCATATTCTAATATAGAATTGTATATTGTCTGAATATAAAACAAAACAATTATAGGAGATAAATATTTAATATAAAGTGAAAATTGACTAACATCAGCATAACCAGGAGCAATAAACTTGGCAAATACATTGGGCATAAAAAATAAAATTATAAATAATACTATTGAGAATAGAAGAAAATTTACAAAACATTTAGAAAATAAATTATTAACTTCAACATTTGAATTTTTCTTAGCTTTTCCATATGATAAAATTAAAGCAGTTGATAACGCTGTAAAAAAAGCAGTAGATATCTCAATAATGAAAAAGTAAGAAGAAAAGAAAATATCAGTTGACTGATTAGCTCCAAAAATATTAGCTAAAACTATTTGCTTTATAAATCCTAAAACTTTAGCAACAATGGAGATAAAAAAAACAACAGAAATTGATTTTATAAACTTACTTTTCATATTTTACATCCCCCAATAAATTTAAATAAAATTCTTCCAACAAATGACTTTCATTTTTTATATTGTATTTTGATTCAATAAAAATTTTATTATCTATATTCCTATTATCGTTAATATTTTTATTTATAAAATCTACGATTATATTTTCACTCTCATCACCATAAACATCAAATCGATATGAATTTTTACTTATTATTACATCTTTAGGAACCCCTAGAGAACATATAGTCAATAATCCATTAGCTTCTGCTTCCAAAGCTGCAATTCCAAATCCTTCAAAAGATGATGGTAAAATGAAAATATCAAATGCATTAATTACTTTATAAACATCATCACGTATTCCCATAAATATAACATCATTCATCAAGTTTAATTTTTGAATTCTATCTTTGATTTTATGCTCCAATGGTCCATTACCAACTAATACTAATTTTGAATTTGAATTAATATCATGATACTTTTTAAAAATATTTATTAAAATATCATGATTTTTTTCACTAGAAAACCTTGCAACATTTCCAAAAACTATAGTTTTTTCATCTAAAATGCCAATACTAGATCTTATTTCATTTCTATACTTCAAATTAAACTCATATTTTTCAAAGTCAATTCCATTATTTAAAATCAAACATCCCTTTTTTTTAAGCTCTTTCTGGGAAAAGATTTTTTCAGCTTCATCACCACAAGCGACATAATTTGTTATATTATTTTTATTTATATTCAAAAGCATTTTATTTCTTAAAGAACTTAATTTTTTATTACTGTATTTTGCTGTGTGGCTATGTTGAATTAAAATATCAATATTATGTTTTTTCACTAATCCATTCACCAACATATTAGAATATAATGGATGACAATGTATAATCTTATATTTATATTCTGATTTTTTTAAAAAGTTATCTATGTTGTTTTTACATTTTAAAAATCTTTTTGGATGACCAATTTTATGATACAATCCACCTAACATTGTAATTTCACTCTTAAAATCTCCATCTACATCATAAAAATACAAAAAGTCAAATTGTATCTTTTTTCTATCAATATTGCGATAATAGTTCATCAATAAGTTCATTACTCCACTTCCAAGACCAAGAGATGATACAATATGAATAATTCTTATCATAATTTAATACCTCCATTCATAATTAGAAAATATGAGTTATAATCCAAATTCTATTCACAATATTTATCATCCCAATGTCCAATACAACTCTGATAATTATATGCTGAATTCCATTCTGGACGATATAGCATAATAGTAGACGCATACATAATTAGGAAAAAGCATACGACAAAATTATAAATTAATCGTTTATTTTTTATATAATTGTTAATTATATTTGGTAATGCAATAATTGAAAAAATTGCGAAATATTGGCATGCTCTTGATAGTACAGCCATATTAATAGAAATTGCATAAATTGAAAAAGAAAATATAAAACTATACAAATAAAAATTACATTCAATTTTTTTATTTTTAGGTATAACAATCAAAGAATATATATAAAATACTAGAAAAATTAAAAAAGAGATAAAATTGGCAATTTTTGCATCACCAATCATTGAATTATAAAGATCCGCTCTATTTAATAATTTTGCTATAATAGGAAAAATTGAATCAAAAAACACCATAATAAAAATTGTGGAACCAATAATTAATGAAATATTTTTTTTCTTATATTTTATATGATACATAGGATAAATAAGAATTCCTAGTATTGCAGTAGAGTGAAACAAAGATGCAACAATAACTGATATAGCATATTTAATTAATTTTTTTTGTTTTACTAAGTTAAATGATAGTAACAAAATAGATAATGCAAAAAATTGACGCATCATAGACATTGATTGATAAAAGAATAACAAGTTAATATACATAATCACGCTAAACAAATAATTCTCAGAATTCTCTTTGATAAACTTATATACAGAATAATTAAAAATTAAACTCATTATTATCATAAAAAATCTAGGCTTTGTGGAAATAAAACTTAATAAAACATTAAATATTACATAACCAGATTCAAAATAACTGTTTGTTTTTAAAAAATCCAATTTGTATATAGAACATTTTTTAAA
>OJLA01001166.1_pt1 | contig 18703 bp, 14 predicted proteins | sample 1596611 | NCBI WGS metagenome assembly OJLA01 (sample SAMEA4350168, study PRJEB24818) | metagenome | biome: human; feature: gut; material: faeces | place: Denmark | collected 2013-09
TGGTAATACATACTTTTCTATAAATGATATATTAATATATTTAAAAAGAATATTATTTTTTGATAATTATGAACTTTTTGTATCTTGTTTAAATCAATTAGTGGAAAATAAAGAAATTATTTTAGAAGATAATAAGTATTATTTAAAAAAAATGTATGAAGCAGAAAAATATATAGCAGAAAGGATATTTTCTTTGTCTAATGATTATAATAAAGATAGTGTTATAAGTTCTAATATTTTGGAAAATTTTGAAAAAGAAAATAATATAAAATTTAATAACGAACAATTACATGCAATACAAGAGGCACTTATAAATAAGTTTTTAGTTATAACTGGAGGTCCTGGAACAGGTAAAACAACAATTATTAAATCAATTACAAAAATATATCAACAAATAAATAATTATTCACCAAATGAACTTGAAAGACATCTAGCGCTTTTAGCACCAACGGGAAGAGCTAGTAAAAGAATAACAGAACAATCGTTATTTCCTAGTTATACAATTCATAGGTTTTTAAAGTGGAATAAAGAAGATGATACTTTTAATATAAATGAAAATAATTTAAGTGAAGTAGATTTTGTTATAATAGATGAATCTAGTATGATTGATACCTATTTGTTTTATAATTTATTATTAGGACTAAAAAAGACTACTAAAATAGTTTTAATTGGGGATTATAATCAACTTCCAAGTGTTGGACCAGGACAAGTTTTAAAAGATATTATTGATAGTGAATGTGTAAATGTAATTAAATTAAATAAATTATATAGACAAGAAGAAAATTCTAATATTAGTTTATTTGCTTATAATATAAATAATAATATAATAGATTTTGATATATTTAATAAGGGTGATGATTTAATATTTAAAAACTGTTCTAGTGAAGAGTTAAAATCTTGTTTAAAAGAATATGTTTTAAAATATAAAGATATGGATATAAATAATTTTCAAGTTTTAGCACCTCTTTATAAAGGAGATAATGGAATTGATGATTTAAATTATTATATTCAAGAATTAATAAATAAAAGAAGTGTTACTAAAACTGAAATTACTTATAATGGTGTTTTATTTAGACAAAATGATAAGGTTTTACAACTTGTAAATAATATTGAAGAAAATATATTTAATGGTGATATCGGACAAGTTTTAAGAATTGAAAATAAAAAATCAAAAGCAATGACAATAGATTTTGATTCTAATATTGTAAGAATAACGGCATCTAATTTTAGTGATTTAAAGTTAGGCTATTGTATAAGTATACATAAAGCTCAAGGTAGTGAGTTTGATGTTGTTATTATTCCAATTTTAAATAAATATAGTATTATGTTATATAAAAAGCTTATTTATACTGCTACTACAAGGGCAAAGAAAAAATTAATTTTAATCGGGGAATTATCTGCTTTAGAAAAAGCTATTTTAAATGATAAGGAAAATATTAGAAAAACATCTTTGAAAGATTTTATTATTTCATGTATTAAATAATAAAATATGTAAATAATACTTTTGAGGTGAAGATTTTTGAAAGGATTTAAAAAGGCAGCTGCTTATGTTGTAGGTAGTATGGTAATAGCAGGGGCAGGAGTTTATTTTGCTTTACCTAAAGAAGCCAAACAAAATGTTAAGGATTTTATAGGTAACTTAAGAAGTGGTAAGAAAAATTCTTGTAATTGTTGTGATGAATGTACTTGTTGTTTAAAAAACTCTAATTTTTAATTAAATTAGGGTTTTTTTTAAGACTTTTTCATGTTATACTATTGTTAGTTTGAAAGGAATGATTATTATGAATAATAATAAAAAAGAAGAATTAAATTATCATAATTTAAACGAAGTAATAGGTTTATCTAAAAAAATGTTAAAAATACTTTATACATGTGTTATTTTAGCTATTATTGTATTTGTTATAATTTTATTTAAAAATCTAGAAATATTTAAAGTATTAGGATCTATTTTAGGAGTCATTAGTCCATTTTTTATAGGATTAGTAATTGCATGGTTATTAGATCCCGCAGTTACTTATTTACAAAAGAAAAATGTAAAAAGATCAATTGGAACAATTGTAGTATTTTTTGTATTTATTCTGATTTTATATTTATTATTTAGAATAATGCTTCCACTTCTTTATACACAACTTAATGAATTTATTACTAATTCACTTCCAACTCTTATAAAATCAACAGGTACATTTATTGAAAATTTATTTACTAAATTAGAAGCAACAGGATTTGATTTTACATCAGTTGAAACTAGTGTATATAAAGCATTAGAAAATATCGGAGTAGATTTAACAACAGGACTTCCTAAAGCAGCTTTAAATGTTGTAAGTACTCTTGTATCATCTATTGGTACTTTTGGATTAGGGTTAATCGTAGGGTTTTATTTACTTATTGATTTTGAGGGTGTTAAAAAAATATTTAATTATATCCCAATAAAAAATAAAGAAGGATTTAATTATATAATTGGAAAATTAAATATAGCTTTTAGAAGTTTTGTTCAAGGAACATTATTTATATCATTAATTATAATGATTTTATCATCAATATTCTATGGAATAATTGGTCTTCCAAGTGCTTTACTTTTTGGACTTATTTGTGGAATTACAAATATTATTCCATATATTGGACCATGGATAGGTGGAGCAATATGCGTTATTGTAGGTTTAACAGTAAGCCCTGTAACTGGTATTTTAGCAGGAGTTGTAGCATTTGCTATACAACAAGTTGATGGAATGATTTTACAACCTTTAATTATGAGTAAAACAATGAAATTACATCCTGTAACAATTATGATAGGATTATTAGTGTTTGGATACTTATTTGGTATTCTTGGAATGATTTTTGCAACACCAGTAATGGCTAGTATTAAAATAATAGCAAGTTATTATAATGAAAAATATAATTTAATTGGAAGATTAAAAGAAAAGACAAATATATAAAACTTATTTAATAATAAGTTTTATTTTGAAAGGAAACATTATATGAAAAAAAATATAATAATAGCAATTGATGGACCATGTGGGGTTGGAAAAGGAACAATTGCTAAGGAATTAGAAAAAAGACTTAATTTACTAAATATAGATACAGGAGCTATGTATAGATGTGTTGCTTTATATGCTTTAGAAAATAATATAAAAAAAGAAGAACAAGAAAAATTAGAAGAAGTAGCAAAAAATATTGATATAAAACTTATAAAAGATAAAGTTTATTTAAATAATGAAGATGTTACAGAAAAAATAAGAAGTAACGAAGTATCAGATATTGTTTCTCCTATTTCAAATTACATTGGAGTAAGAGAAAGTATGTTACATCTTCAAAGAAGTTATGCTAAAAATAATGATATAGTTATGGAAGGAAGAGATATAACAACAGTTGTTTTTCCTAATGCTACTTTTAAATTTTATTTAGATGCTACTTTAGAAGAAAGAGCAAATAGAAGATATAAACAAAATAAATTAAATAATATTTCATGTACTTATGAAGAAGTACTTGAAAATATTGAAAAAAGAGATTACAATGATTTACATAAAAAAGTTGGAGCTTTAAAAAGAAGTGATGACCAAGTATATATTGATACAACTAATAAAACTATTGAAGAAGTTGTTGATATTATATTAAATGTAGTAAGAGGTGAGAAGTAATGAATTTAAAAGATTTATATATTGATTTTTTTGTAAGTAAAGGACATGTGTTTATACCAAGTGCGCCAGTTGTACCTGAAAATGACCCATCTGTATTATTTAATACAGCAGGTATGCAACCACTTGTACCTTATTTAAAAGGAGAAAAACATCCTTTAGGAACAAGATTATGTGATTATCAAAAATGCATTAGAACTAATGATTTAGATAATATTGGAGATACTTACCATCATACATTTTTTGAAATGTTAGGTAACTGGAGTCTTGGAGATTATTTTAAAAAAGAAGCAATTACTTGGAGTTTTGAATTTTTAACAAAAGTTTTAAATATTCCTGTTGAAAGGCTTGGAGTTACTGTTTTTGCAGGAAATGATGATATTGAAGAAGATAAAACATCTTATGAAATATGGAAAAGTTTAGGGATAAATGAAAAAAGAATTGCTAAAACAAAAGATGATAATTTTTGGATAGCAGGAGAAGCCGGACCATGTGGACCTGATAGTGAAATGTTTTATTTTAGAAGTGATGATGAAATACCTGAAGTATTTGATCCAGAAGATGATAGATGGGTTGAAATATGGAATGATGTTTTTATGGAATTTTATAAAGATGAAAATGGGGTAATTAGTGAACTTCCTAAGAAAAATGTTGATACAGGTATGGGTGTTGAAAGAACAACTGCTATTCTTGAAGGCGTAAATGATAATTATACATCATCAATTTGGAAAGATGTTATAGAAAAAATAGAAGAAATATCATCTTTACCGTATGAAGGTAATGAAAAACCAATGAGAATAATCGCAGATCATATAAGAACTTCTGTATTTATTCTTGCAGATTATGCTTTTATTAAACCTTCTAATACAGATCAAGGTTATATTTTAAGAAGATTAATAAGAAGAACAATAAGATATGCTAAGATGTTAAATATTGATATTGATAGTAATTTTGAAGAAATACTTGCTAATTTAATAATAGATAAATATAAAAAATATTATAAAGAATTAGAAGAAAATCGAAATATTGTTCTTGAAGAACTAAAAAAAGAAAAAATTAAATTTAATAAAACATTATCTAAAGGTTTAAAAGAATTTGATAAAATGGTTAGTTCTTTACAAGACAATAAATTAAATAAAGATTTAGCATTTAAATTATATGATACATATGGATTTCCAATTGAATTAACTTTAGAACTTGCAAAAGAACAAAATATTGAAGTTGATGTTGATGGATTTTATGAAAAATTTAAAGCACATCAAGAGTTGTCAAGAAAATCATCAAGTGGTAAGTTTAAAGGAGGATTATCTAATAATAGTGAAATAGAAACTAAATATCATACTGCTACACATTTACTTAATGCTGCATTAAAATTAGTAGTAAATAAAGATGTTCATCAAAAAGGAAGTAATATAACTGAAGAAAGAATGCGTTTTGATTTTTCTTGTGATCATAAATTAAGTGAAGAGGAAATAAAAAAAGCAGAAGATATTGTAAATACTTGGATAAATGAAGGATTAGATGTTATTTGTGCTCAAATGAATAAAGAAGATGCGATTAAAAGTGGAGCAGAATGTATGTTTATTGAAAGATATCCTGATGTTGTAACAGTATATACAATTGGAGATATTTCAAAAGAATTATGTGGTGGACCACATGTAAAAAATACTAAAGAATTAGGACATTTTAAAATAATAAAAGAAGAAGCAAGTTCTTCAGGAGTAAGAAGAATAAAAGCTATACTTGAATAAAAGTAAATGAAAATTAAGTAAACATCTTGTATTTTTCTTAATTTAATAGTATACTCAATACATAAGAAAAAGCGATAATAAGAAAATAGTAATAAGAAGTATTACTTTAAGAGAAGAAGTGGTTGGTGTAAACTTCTAAGTAATATCTTATGAATTCACTCTTTAGCTTTATCGTTACCTGCGTTAAAGGTTTAAGATAAGTTATACTTATGAAATAAGGTGGTACCACGAAATAATTCGTCCTTTGGTATTACCTTTTTTATTTTATGAAGGAGGATTTTTATGAATATTGATGAAATAAAAAATGAAATAAGTAATAAAATTAGTAATGTTAATGATTTAAAATCTTTAAATGAAATTAAGGTTTTATATTTAGGTAAAACAGGTATTATTACTATTTTACAAAATGGGATAAAAGAAGCAGTTGATAAAAAAAGTTATGGAATGATGGTTAATGATATTAGAAATCATTTTAATACTTTATTTATGGAAAAACAAAAAGTTTTAGAGGAAGAAAAATTAAATGAAGAGTTAAATAAAGAACAAATAGATATAACACTTCCTGGTACTAAAATAACAAGTGGTTCACCTAATATTTTAGAAAAATTAGTTGAAGATATTGAAACTGTATTTATTTCAATGGGTTATGATGTTTTGGATGGCCCTGAAATTGAAGAGGATAAATTTAATTTTGAATTATTAAATATTCCAAAAGGACATCCTGCAAGGGATGCACAAGATACATTCTATATAAAAGATGATGAAATCTTACTTAGAAGTCAAACATCTCCAGTTCAAGCAAGAACAATGTTAAAGTATGAAGGAAAAAAACCTATTAGAATGATTTGTCCTGGAAAAACTTACAGAAGAGATGATGATGATGCAACACATTCACATCAATTTATGCAAATTGAAGGTTTAGTAGTAGATAAAGAAATAAGTTTATCAGACCTTAAAGGAACAATGGATGTTATATTTAAACATTTATTTGGAGAGAGTTGTGAAACTAGATTTAGACCAAGTTATTATCAGTTTACTGAACCAAGTGTAGAAACTGATATTAGTTGCTTTGCATGTCATGGAAAAGGTTGTTCTTTATGTAAAAATACAGGTTGGATAACTGTAGCAGGAGCAGGAATTGTACATCCAAATGTCTTAAAAAACTGTGGTTATGATCCAAATAGTTGGACAGGATTTGCATTTGGGTTTGGAGCAGAACGTCTTGCAATGCTTAAATATGGTATAAATGATATAAGAACATTCTATCAAACAGATTTAAGAGAAGTATCACCATTTGATAAAAGGGAGGATTAATATGATTAGTTTAAATTGGGTTAAAGATTATGTTGATATAGAAAATAAAGATTTAAAAAAGTTAGCAACAGAAATAACACAAGCAGGAATAAATGTTGAAAAAGTAGTTACTAAACATATAGATAATTTAGTAATTGGAGAAGTTTTAACATGTGAAAATCATCCAGATAGTGATCATTTACATATATGTCTTGTTGATATTGGTAATGAAACATTACAAATAGTATGTGGTGCAAAAAATGTAAGACAAGGTATTAAAGTTATTGTAGCTAAAGATGGGTGTGTTTTGCCAGGTAACAATGTTATTAAAAAAGGAAAAATAAGAGGCGTAGAATCAAATGGAATGATTTGTGCTTTATTTGAACTTGGAATAGATGAAAAAACTGAAGAAAACTATAATAAAGGAATTTGTGAATTAAATAGTGATGCTGTAGTAGGAGAAGATCCACTTAAGTATTTAGGATTAGATGATACTTTATATGAACTTGATGTTCATAAACATAGAAATAATGATTGCTATTATCATATAGGTTTTGCTTATGAAATAGGTACAATTATAAATAAAAAAGTAACACTTCCTGATTTAAGTTATAAAGTTCTTGATGAATCTTGTGAAAATTTAATAAATTTAACAGTAAACACTTCAAAATGTCCTTATTTTTTAACTAAATTAGTAAAAGATGTTGAAATAAAAGAAAGTCCAGATTTTATTAAAAAACGTCTTGAAAGCGTTGGAATGAGAAGTATAAATAATGTTGTTGATATTTCTAATTATGTTATGTTAGAATTCGGACAACCTCTTCATTTTTATGATTATGATAGTATAGGTAAATTTATTGAAGTAAGAAATGCTAAAGAAAATGAAAAAATTATAACTTTAGATAATAAAGAAAGAATATTAACAAGTAATGATATCGTAATAACAGATGGTGTAAAACCTATTTCTATTGCGGGAGTAATGGGAGGTATGGCTACTGAAGTAGAAAATACTACAAAAAATATCTTAATTGAAAGTGCTATATTTGATAATGTAAGTATAAGAAATACTGCTAATAGATTAAATTTAAGAAGTGAGGCTTCAGTAAGATTTGGTAAAGGACTTAACTATGAATATACACTTCTTGCCCTTAATAGAGCTTGTCATTTATTAGAAAAATATGCTAATGCTAAAATATATGATGGTATAGTAATGTATGATAATATTGATAAAACACCAAAAGTAGTTACATTTAAAAAAGATGATATTAATAAAATGTTAGGTATTGATATAAGTACTTCAGATATGGAAAAAGAACTTGATAGATTAGATTTTAAATATACTTTAGAAGATGGTATATTTACTTGTACTATTCCTAACAGAAGACTAGATATTGATCCATTTGTTAATGATTTAGCAGAAGAAATAGGTAGACTTTATGGTTATCATAATTTAAAATCAACTCTTCCTAAATTAGAAATAAAACAAGGTGATTATGAAAAAGATGTTAAATTTAGAAAAGACATAAGTAAAAGATGTAGAACTTTAGGACTTAATGAAGTAAAAACATATACTTTAACTTCGATAGAAATGGCAGATAGCTTTAAATATAAAGATATTAAAAATATATATTTACCTAATCCAATGAGTATAGATAAAAGTGTTGTAAGAACAAGTTTAATTCCTTCGTTATTAAATATATATGATTATAATAAAGCAAGAAAGCAAGATAATATTTGTATTTATGAAATAAGTAAAGTATATGATGAAAACTATAATGAAGACACGCTACTAACTATTTTAATGAAAGGTAATTTAGTTACTACTTCATGGAATAGTAATAGTTTAAAAGTAGATTTTTATTTAATAAAAGGAATAATAGAAAATATTTTAGATTATGTAGGTCTTAAAAATAGATATAGTTTTGAAAAAGATAGTATTAATGATATACATCCTAAAATTGGAGCAAGAATACTTGTAGATAAAAAAGAAGTAGGAATTATAGGTAAAGTTCATCCAAGTATTAAAAAAGATGATATTTATGTATGTGAAATATCACTTAAAGATATTATGATGAATGTAAAACCTATAAAGTTTAAAGAAGCAAGTATTTATCCTGAAATAGTAAAAGATGTTGCTTTTATAATAAAAAAAGAAGTAGAACAAAAAGCATTATATGATGTAATAAAGCATGCAGGGTCTAGACTTCTTACTAATATTGAAGTATTTGATGTATATACAGGCACTAATGTAAAAGAAGATGAAAAATCTATTGCATATAAATTAACATTTAGTGATAATACAAGAACACTTGAAGAAGATGAAGTAATGGAAGTATTTAAAAGAATTATTGATGAAGTTACAACTAAATGTAATGCTGTATTAAGAGATAAATAAGGTCATAAAATTATGATCTTTTTTATTGGTAAAAATTACCAACAATATTTTTTATATTATTATGATAAAATAAAATTATAATAAAATAGCCTTAAAAAGTTTGTTAAAATGTATAAAAAATATTGACAACCTGGGGGGGGTGCTTTATATAATTAATTTATAAAGTTAAAAATAGAAAGGAAGTAAAAAAACATATGAAAAAACAAAATATAATCATGGGGATAGGTTTTGTATTACTATTTGTAATGATAATCGGAGTAAGTTATGCAGCATATAGGTTTAGTGCAGCAGGAACAAAAGAAAATGTAATATCAACAGGAACAATAAGTATGAGTTATAGTCAAAATAGTTTTATAGACTTAAAAAATACATATCCAAAAACAGATACTTATGCAATAGCAACAAAAGAAGATAAATCAAGTATGGAATTTAGTGTAAGTATGGAAACAAGTGGAACAAAACAAATAAATTATGCTTTAGCAATAACAAATATCGAAAAAGGAGCAACATTAAAAAGTAGTAAAGTAAAAATCTATTTAGAAAAAGAAGGAAAAGTAGTAAATAATTTTGAATTAAATAAAGGAAAAACAATAGATAGTTTTAAAAATAAATATGTTGAAGGATTAATAGATAGTTATGCAATATATCAAGATATCTTAACACCAAGTAATAAAACACATCACTATGTATTAACATCATGGATAGATGAAAGTTATATATTACCAATAAAAAATGAAACAAAAACAACAAAACAAACAAATAAAGAAACATATAAATTTAAAGTAAAAGTAGTAGGAGTAGATACACCAATAACAATAAAAGAAAAATCTAGTGTAACAACAGGAACAGATACTTTAATAGCATTAACAAATAATAAAGATAGTAGTGGATTATATACAATAACACATCCAAAAGATTCAACCCTTCAAATAGGAGCAACAGAAGATATAACAGAATATAGATATCGTGGAGCAAGTCCTAAAAACTATGTAAATTTTAATAACGAAACATGGAGAATAATAGGAATATTCCCAACAGATGATGGAACAGGTAAGATAGAAAATAGAATAAAAATAGTAAGAAATGAAAATATTGGAAATAAAAGGTGGGATACTACTGGTTTAAACAATTGGGCTAGACCAGCAACATTAAATACAGAACTTAATACAACATATTTAAATAGTTTGACAAGAGAAGCACAAAGTATGATAGGGGATGCTAAATATTATTTAGGAGGAATAACCCCGACTTCTAATAATGGATATACGGATACACCATTACAATTTTATTCATATGAAAGAAAAACAAAAAATACAACAAGCAATGAATTTTATTATGGGACATACCCGAATAGTTGGGTAGGGAAGTTATCATTAATGTACGTAAGTGATTATGGTTATGCAAGTAGCAATTGTGAAAACAAAAGAATATACGGTGATAATGATATAAGAGGATGTAATAATACTAATTGGTTATATAATATAAAAATTGATGAATGGTTATTGCCTCAGTATGCAGGTAGTAATGGCTATACATTTCTTGTTGGTTCAGCAGGCCTTATCGATCATCGTATTGTTGGTACCTTTGAGGGCGGTGTAAGGCCAGTTTTATATTTGACATCTTCAGTACAAATCACCGGAGGAAATGGAACTTCAACTGATCCATATGTAATAGGTATGGATAAGCAAGATGCAAGTGGATCAAATGCTCCAGTACTTGCATCAAATATGATCCCAGTATATTATGATGAAGCAAAAAATGTGTGGAAATGTGCTGATAAAGAAAATAAAGATATTATAACTAGATGGTATCATTATGATTATAATATGTGGGCTAATGCAGTTACCATAAATTATAGTGATAGTTCTATAAAAAACAAATATTTTAATTCTGATGGTACATTAAAAATAAAACCAGGTGAGGAAGTATTAATGGATGATATAACAACAATGTGGGTATGGATACCAAGGTTTAATACAACTACCCCAAGTAATTATAATGGAGGAACACAAGCAAAACCAAATGCAATAGATGTAACATTTGTCAAACAAAATGAAGTAGCGCTTGATGCATTTACATTTGGAAATAAAGAGTTAAGTGGATTTTGGTATGGTAAATTTGAAATCAGTCATACAACTTTAACTTCAAGTGAAACAAATGATAATTTAGGATGCACGAATGAAACATGTAGTAGTGCCAATGGAACAATAATAAAACCTAATGTAACAAGTTTAGTAAGAAATAATGTAAGTAATTTCTTTTTTGCAAGTAGGAGCATGGAACAACCCAATAATAGTTTTGGATTTGTAAGTAGTGAAGTAGATACACATATGAGTAAAAATAATGAATGGGGAGCAGTAGCATATCTAACACATAGTATATATGGAAGATGTAGTAATAGTACAACATGTACTGAAATTGGAATAAACAATAATAATAGTTATAAAACAGGATATGGAGCAAAAGCAGGAAGTAGTAGCTCTGCAACAAACGGAGCATATAATACAACACTTGGAAAAGATGCTTCAACAACTAATAATATATATGGTATATATGATATGTCTGGTGGTCGCTACGAATATGTCATGGGAGTATATAATAATGCAAAAAGTAGTTCAGGATTTAATAGTTTACCAGGTACAAAATATTATAATAATTATATAACAACTGAATATCAAGGACATGCATTGTATGGTACAAAAGGATGGTATTATGATGGCAATGATGTTCTTGACACAAGTATGTCGTGGTATGCTCGTGGTGGAGGATATAATAGTGGAGCATCTGCGGGAGTATTTAATTATTACGCATATTATGGAACACCAGCATTTTATTCAACTCGTTTTGTAATAACAAATGAATAATAATTAAAGATGGATTTAATATTCATCTTTTAATTTTACAAAAATTTGACAGGTTGTCTTTAAAAATAATTAAATTTAGTTTATAATAAATATAGATACTTAAGAAGGATGGTAATGATATGAAGAAAAATAATACAACAGAACAGATTTTAGAAAAGATATATAATTATTCTTTGGAAGAAATAATGGGAGAAAGATTTGGAAGATATAGTAAGTATATTATTCAAGATCGTGCTATACCTGATGTTAGAGATGGATTAAAACCTGTTCAAAGAAGAATACTTTATGCAATGTATATAGGTCATAATACTTATGATAAACCTTATCGTAAAAGTGCTAAAACTGTTGGAGATGTTATAGGTAGTTTCCATCCACATGGTGATACAAGTATATATGATGCAATGGTAAGACTATCTCAAGATTGGAAAATTAAAAATCCAATGATTGATATGCATGGTAACAATGGTTCAATTGATGGTGATAGTCCTGCAGCATATCGTTATACTGAGGCAAGATTATCTAAAATATCAAGTGAACTTTTAAAAGATATTGAAAAAAATACAGTTAAATTTGCTCCAAACTTTGATGATACAGTTATGGAACCAACTGTTCTTCCTGCTAAATTTCCTAATTTACTTGTAAATGGAACAACAGGAATAAGTGCAGGTTATGCTACAAATATTCCACCACATAATTTAGGAGAAATAATTGATGCTTGTATTAAAAGAATTGATAGCCCTAATTGTAGAGTAGAAACAATTTTAGATATAGTAAAAGGACCTGATTTTCCAACGGGAGGAATATGTCTTGATAAACAAGGAATAATTAATGCCTTTACAACAGGTCGTGGAAAAGTTGTTGTACGTTCTAAAATACATGAAGAAGAAAGTAAAGGTAAATTATCTTTAGTAGTAACAGAAATACCTTATGAAGTATTAAAAGTAAATATTGTAAAAAAAATCGATGAAATTAGAATAGATAAAAAACTAGATGGACTTCTTGAAGTAAGAGATGAATCAGATAAAGAAGGTCTAAGAATAGTAATAGATATTAAAAAAGATGCTAATAAAGATCTTATTTTAAATTATTTATATAAAAATACTGAACTTCAAACATCATATAACTATAATATGATAGCTATAGTTAATAGATGTCCTAAACTTTTATCATTAATTGATATAATTGATGCTTATATTCTTCATTTAAAAGAAGTACTTACTAATCGTACTAAGTTTGATTTAGATCACGCTAAACTTCGTTTTCATATTGTGGAAGGTTTAATAAAAGCAATAAGTATACTTGATGAAGTTATTCGTGTAATTAGAGCAAGTAAAAATAAGAGCGATGCTAAAGAAAACTTAGTTAAAGAGTTTGATTTTACAATAGAACAAGCTGAAGCTATTGTAACTTTACAATTATATCGTTTAACTAATACTGATATTACTTTACTTGAAGATGAATTAAAAGATTTAAATTTAAAAATAGAAACATATAATAAAATATTAACAGAAGAAGAAGCTTTAAAATATATAATGAAGAAAGAATTAAAGGCTATTAAAGATGAATATGATGTTCCTAGAAAAACAGTAATCGAAGATCACCTTGAAGAAATAAAAATAAATGAAGAAGATATGATTACAAAAGAAGATGTTGTTGTTTTAATTACTAAAGATGGTTATGTAAAAAGAACATCAAAAAGAAGTTATAATTCAAGTAATGATGAACCTTTATTAAAAGAAAATGATTATGTTTTAGGATTATATGAACTTAATACAATTGATACAGTACTTATTTTTACTAATTTAGGTAATTATTTATATTTACCAGTACATGAAATACCTGATATTAAATGGAAAGTATTAGGTAAACATATTAGTAATATTATAAAATTAGAAGAAAATGAAAAAATAGTAAGTATTATTCCAGTAATTGATTTTAATATAAATAAAGAAGTAGTAATAGCAAGTAAACTTGGAATGATTAAAAAAACACCATTAAAGGAATTTAAAGTTAGTAGATATTCAAAAGCAATTTCATGTATGAAATTAAAAGATAATGATGAAGTAATTGATGCTAAACTTAATAACTTTAATGATATAATGATATCAACATCATCATGTTATAGTTTATGGTTTGATGAAAGTGAAATACCATCATCTGGTATAAAATCAAGTGGTGTAAAATCAATGACACTTAAAAATGATGAAGTTGTTTCAATGAATATATTTGATAAAACTTTAGAATATGTAACAATTTTTACTGATAATAAAACTGCTAAAAGGGTTAAACTAGAAGATTTTGAAAAGTCAACTCGTGCAAGAAGAGGACTTTTAATTCTTCGTGAAGTTAAAACTAATCCATATAATATTAAAAATGTCTTTATAACAAATACTAAAGCATTATTTGGACTTAGATTTAATGATTATATAGAAACAATTAAAAATACAGATTTACCTATTCTTGATAGATATAAAACAGGAACTACTATTTCAAAAGAAAAATATATTGATGTATTTGAAATACAAAAATTAATTTCAAAAGAAAAAACAGAAGAAAATAAAGAAGAAGTAGAAAGAACTGTTATAAAAGAACCAACACAAATATCATTATTAGAAATTGATGATGAACTTAGAAAAGTTGATGATATATTAAATTTATAAAACAAGTAACATTTACCTACTAAAAGCATATATTTTAGTAGGTGATTTTTATGTCTTTGGATAATTTTAAAAATTTTGTAAAAGAAAATCCTAAACTTGCTAATTTTGTAAGAAATGGTGATATGACTTGGCAAAAGTTTTATGAACTTTATGATTTATATGGGCCTTTTCATGATATATGGAATAAGTATTTAGGTATAACAACAAATGGTGTATTTTCTTTTAAAGATATGTTTAATGTTTTTAAATCATTAGATATGAATGAAGTACAAAAAGGAATTTCTTCTTTACAAAAAGGAATAGGATACGTTCAAGATTTTATTAGTAATCGTGAAACAAAAGAAAGTGATACTAAAAAATCTTCTTATGAACCTAGACCTATTTTTAAGAATTTTGATGATTAATGAATGTAGATATTCAATATAGATTAAAATCTAATCCAAATGATATAAAATATTTAAGAGAAAAGTCATATTGGTATAAGTTTTTAAATAGAAATAAAAATTATTTTAAACAATTTGAAGAAGAAATGAAAAAAGAATATAAATTAACTCCAGAAGATAAAATAAATAAAATGGCTAATAGTATTAATATGTTGTCAAAATTTATAGATATATTACAATAATATCTATTTTTTTTTATATTTTTATTGTATAATAAATTTATAAGATAAAGGTGTGTGTAATATGAATAATAAAGGAATGGCAATAACAACAGTTATTTATTCAATAATTCTTCTTTTATCACTTTGTATGTTTTTAGCACTTGGAATATTAAGAAGTGAATATACAAATGATAAACAATATATATTAGATTTAAGAGAAGAATTAAATGATTGGTTAAAAGGTGATGAAGAAAGCTATGGTGTTGATAAAATTATTAAACAAACTGGTAATAAAGATAATAGTGGGTTGTATACAATAACACATCCTGCTGATAGCACACTTCAAATAGGAAATGATAAAGATATAAAAGAATATAGATATCGTGGTGCAAGTCCAAAAAACTATGTAACATTTAATAATGAAGTATGGAGAATACTTGGGGTATTCCCAGTTGATGATGGAAATGGAAATATCGAAAATAGAATAAAAATAATAAAAGATCAAAGTATTGGAAATAAATCTTGGGATACAGGTAATTCAAATAATTGGGCTAGACCAGCAACATTAAATACAGAACTTAATACAACATATCTAAATAGTTTAGATAGTACATCAAAAAATATGATATCTAATACAAAATATTATTTAGGTGGTTATAAAACATCTGATATTCAAAAAGATGTAATGTACCAATATGAAAGAAAAATAAAAAATACAACAAGCAACGAGTTTTACAATGGATCAAATCCAAATAACTTTATAGGAAAGCTAGGACTAATGTATGCCAGTGATTATGGATATGCAGCAAGTGATGAGTGTATACAAAACTTATATAGCTATGATAATGCAACATGTGAAAACAATAACTGGTTATTTAAAGGTAATAATGAGTGGATATTGCCTCAGGGTGTCAACAATAGTCTCAGTGCGTTCAATGTCAATTCAGGTGGGCGCGTGTACAACGACGGCGCTGTTAGTGGCGGCCAGAGTGGCGTTCGGCCAGTTTTATATCTAACATCTAATGTACAAATAACAAGTGGAACTGGAACTTCAACAGATCCATATAAACTTAGTATTTAAAAATTATATTAGGAGGAATATATATGAAAAAAATAATAAATAAAAAAGGATTTACTTTAATTGAATTACTTGCTGTAATATCAATATTAGCTATAATTGCTGTAATAGCAACTCCTAATATTGTTACACTGGTAGATAATAGTAAAAAGCAAGAGTTTGTAACTGATGCTATTTCATTTACATCTAAAGCAGTTTATAAATATAAATTTGAAAAGTATGAAGATTTATTTACTGTAAAAGATAATTGTAAAATTATTACATTAAGGAATACAGGAATAGAAGCAAAAACAGATCCAGATGGTAATAATTATGATTTAGATAACAGTATAATAAAAATATGTGAAGAAGAAAATAATGGTTTAAAAGAAAAAGTAAGCTATATTTTAATTAAATCTACTACAACAGAAACAGATAAAAGAGTTCGTGGTATATTTGATAATAATTCTAGTGATAAAACTGTTAAAGTTGATAGTCTTGGCACAAAGGATGTTTTAGATTTAAAAGATTTAAAATAAACAGACATTTTTTGACAAAATATCTAATTTTTTATTGCAAAGAATAAATTTTAATGATAAGATTAAATTGTATAAAATAAGGAGGAAAAGAATAATGAAAAAGTTAAACAAGAAAGGTTTTACTTTAATCGAATTATTAGCAGTTGTAGTTATATTAGCTATACTTGTTACTGTATCAGTTCCTGCAGTAGTAAAATATTTAGGAACAGCAAGAAGGGAAACATATGCAACTAATGCTTTAAGAGCAATTGATGCAGCAAAAAATGATTATGTAAATAAAGGTTATACAGGAGTTAAATACTATACTTTAGATGAAACAGATCATGATGCTACTGAAAGAAATTCTGATGGAAGAATTTATTTAAATGATTTATTAGATAAAAAATTAAACAACAGTCCATATGGTGAAAAACTAGTTACTGGTTCAACTGGTTCTTATGTAAAAGCTGAAAGTACATATGATGCTGCTACAAGACAAACTACAACAACTTTCTCAATTTGTTTAGTAGATACTGCTGGTAATGCTGTTGCATCTGCAACTACAAGTAATGACAAGATTACAGCATTAAATCTTATTGATGAATCAACACTATCTGCTGATAATACTTATGCTAATGTTCATGTATCTTCTGGTGTACTTGTTTGTCCAACTATTCCAGAATAGGATTAATTTAAAAATTAAATATGGCAAAGCCATATTTTTTTTGTTATAATTAAAATTATGAGGTGGTAATTTATGTTAATAATAGGAAGTCATGTTGGGTTTAAAAAAGATACTCAGCTTTTAGGAGCACTAGATGAAACACTTAGTTATAATGGTAATGCTTTTATGTTTTATACAGGAGCACCACAAAATACAGTTCGTATGCCTTTAAATGATGATTTAACTTTTAAGGCGTTAGAAAAAATGAAAGAAAATAATATTTCTTTAGATAATGTTGTTGTTCATGCTCCATATATTATAAATTTAGCTAATAATAAAGATTTAGATAAATATAATTTTTCTATTAACTTTTTAAAACAAGAATGTAATAGATGTGCTGATCTTTTTGTAAAAAAATTAGTTCTTCATCCTGGAAGTCATGTTGGATGTGGCAATAATATTGGTATTAATAATATAATTAATGCATTAAATGAAGTATTAAAAGAAAGTGATACAATAATTCTTTTAGAAACAATGGCAGGAAAAGGAACAGAAGTTGGTAAAACACTTGAAGAAATTAAACAAATAATTGAGGGTGTTATTTATAAAGATAAGATAGGAATATGTCTTGATACATGCCATTTATCTGATGCAGGATATGATGTTAGTAAATTTGATGAAATACTTGATATTTTAGAAAACTATAATCTTTTAGATAAAGTATTGTGTATTCATATAAATGATAGTAAAAATATTCGTGGAAGTCATAAAGATAGACATGAAAATATTGGATATGGAACTATTGGTTTTGATAATCTTATAAATATCATTTACAATAAAAGATTAGAACAAATCCCTAAAATACTTGAAACACCATATATAAATGATTTACCACCATATAAAGAAGAAATAGAAATGATTAAAAATAAAAAATTTAATCCTAATTTAAAATAAAATGGATAAAAAAATATTTTTTGTAAACATTAATAAAAGGAAATGAAGATTAGTTCATTTCCTTTTTATATAAATTATAAAGTTCAATTACTTTTTCATATGTTTTTATATCTATTTTTTCTTTTAATAGTTTAAATACTTCATTTGGATTACCTTTATATACAATTTTCCAATATTTCTTAGCCATATCTAAAATAACTATCGCATCTTTTTCGTTTAAATAAATATTATTATTCTTTGCATAGTTTTTTAAATCATCAATTTTTAAAGAATTTATATAATTTTCTATTAATATTTCTTTAATATATATC
>OJLA01001176.1_pt1 | contig 18566 bp, 18 predicted proteins | sample 1596611 | NCBI WGS metagenome assembly OJLA01 (sample SAMEA4350168, study PRJEB24818) | metagenome | biome: human; feature: gut; material: faeces | place: Denmark | collected 2013-09
CTCACGAACGCAGTAAGCACTGATTCAACAATTTCAGCTGCATTCTGCATAGCCTTTGCGCGATACAAATAGGGATTTTTTCTTTTCATTATTTTTTGAATATTTAATTCATCTATTTTTGCGATCAAATTTGCATAGAAAGTTTCTAATGCCCGTGCAATTGCATCTATAACTTCTTTTTCATCGTAATTATTTATTTGCAATTATTATATTATTTTAACCTTGCTTTGTCAACATTTTTTGAAAAAAAGCTGGAAATTATAACAATAATATGGTATAATTTTCCTGTCCGAAATTAATTAGCCCATTAATTTCATTAAATGATGGAGGTATTAGCATGGGAAGCCTTATTGAATTAACTTACATTGAAAACGGCAAAACTTACAAAGGAACAATCAACCGCGAAGCCTTTTTCGCACTCATGATTGATATCAGTGATTTTTACCCTGACCGCAATGCAAATGCAAAAAAACTCTGTGAGTTGATTCCTGAATTCCAGTCTATCAAAATCAATAAAGACATTATCGAAACACAAGATGTTCCCTTTATTGAGTATACGACTTTTGAGAATTCTGTTTCCAACATGCTTCGTCTTTCTCGGCCTTGCCGGATTATATGGAGCATTTTTGAAGACTATTGTGACCAAGCAAAAGCTGGAAAATAAAAATAATTTTCAGCAAACAGAGGAGTTCTTATTGAACTCCCCTGTTTATTTTTGTGGATTTACATTTAAGGTTTTATTATTTGTAAATATTACCATTCCTGGCTTTGAACCATTTGGCTTTTTCACAAATTGTACTAAACAATAATCAACTGGCACATTTGATGACATTTTGGCTTTACTATGTTTTGCCGCAATCTCTGCTACTTTTACTAAAATATCATCATTTACCTCTTTATCTGCTTTTAATATAACATGGCTTCCTTGCACATCTTTGGTATGAAACCAATAATCTGTTTTACTTGCAAATGATAATGTTAACCAATCATTTTCTTTATTATTTCTTCCGACATAAATTTTATATCCATTCACTTCATATTCAATTGGTGAAAATTTTTGTTGTTTTTTCTTTTTCTGATTTTTGTTTTTCTTTTCTTTCCTCTTTAATTTTTCTTTAAATACCACATTTTCGCTTATTTCCTCAAAGATGTCCTGAACATCTTCTAAACATGTACTATCTTCTAATTCATAAACTATACTTTCTATATAATTTAATTCTTTTTCTGTTTCTACTTTTTGCTCAGATACAATTTTATATGCATTTTTCAATTTCGAATACTTCTTAAAATATCTCTTAGCATTCATGCTTGGCGAATATTTTACATCTAATGGAATCTTAATATTGCTATTATCATAGTAATTGTACAATTCTATGCTATCTGAATGTGTATTTGTAAGCTGATATAAATTAGCTGTTATCAATTCTCCATATAATCTATATTTGTCCATTCCATCACATTCTTGTAATTTCGCATCTATACTTGCCAAACGATTTTTATATTTTTTTAGAACTTCTAAAATCATTCTAAGCATAGTATTTCTAGCATTTGTAAATGCTTCTGTTGTCTCTCTTTCAGAATAAAAGTCATCTATAAAAAAGTTTAATTCAAACATTTCTTTCTCTTGATCTGATAGTTTTAAAACATAGTCAGAGCCTTCTAACTCAAATTTCAATTTTTCACTATTTATAATTTCATTTATATAATTATATATTTCAGGCAATTCTCTCTGTTCTACTGCAGATTTCGCAAACGACAAGCTTATCCCTGTAAATGTATTTGAAAGCTTTTTAGCATAATCATTTTCTGTTGAATCTATTTCTAATTTTTCACCAAACTCTTCTGGCCCTGACAATTTAGTAAATTCATATTTATTTGATTGTGGTAATGTATAAATTCGTGATGGTAATATTTCTCTATATGAATTATTTGAAGCAATATGCCTCATTGCATCAATAATAATATCATTTTGATTTTTTAAAATGATATTGCTATGTTTTCCCATCAATTCCAAAATTAAGGTTTTATTTTCTATCTCATTAAATTCATTAATAGTCTCAATTTCAATATTTACAATTCTTTCAAGCCCTTGCATAAAAATGCCAGAAATTTTACCACCTATCAAATGTTTTCTAAGTAGCATACAAAAATTAGGTGCAACAAGTGGATTTAGCTTGTTATGTGTTGTTAAGTTTAGCCTACAATTATGTGCATCTATACAAATATTTAATGCATAATTTTTTCCTTGTGAATACAATCCTAAGACTATTGTATTTTTATCAGGTTCATGTACTTTATCAATTTTACTTCCAACTAATTCTTGCAACTCTGTTACAATTGCTTTTGTTACAATTCCATCAAATGCCATGGTTATCTCCTCCAAATATTATTATAATACCACAATTTTGTTTTATTGTAAATAATCTAATGGGTTTACATACTCATTATCTATTCTAAATCCTATATGAAGATGACAACCTGTTGTTGCTCCATTTGTTGGATTTCCAGCTGAATCTTTATATTGATTTCCTACAACTCCATACACATATTTAGGCCCCACATTTCCTATTATATCTCCTTGCTCTACAAATTGACCTTTTGATACTATATAATTGGGCGAAACATGGCAATAAGATATTTTTATATCTTCTTCTGTTGTAAGTGTTATTGTATATCCACCTCCACCTAGAAATCCTATAAATGTTATTTCTCCATCACAGGTTGCAACAAGTGGCGTTCCTTCTGGTGCTGGTATGTCTGTTCCTTTATGATATGTTGATGCACCTGAGGTTGGAGCTGTTCTTTTTCCAAATGGTGATGAGATTGATGTATACCCTGGAATTGGCCAGGCATATTTAGTGTTGCTACCAAATATGATTTGCCCCTTTTCAGGTTCATCTCCTATTGTTCCTGCATTTGCTGAAATTGTAGGCACAAAAAATATGCATACCATAATAGTAAATATTATAATTTTATAAATTAATTTATTAATAATTTTCACCTCCTATTTTAATTTTAAGCAAAAAAAGAAGTCTAGCTCTATATGCTAAACTTCTTTCTAGGCCCCTAATTTTTTTACTATTAATTCCCCAATTAATAGTTTTTTATGGCAGGGGTACTAGGATTCGAACCCAGACAAGCGGTTTTGGAGACCGATGTGCTACCATTAACACTATGCCCCTATGTGATACTTTTATATAGTAACACATTCTTTTATTTTTGACAATACTTTTTAAAAATTTTTAAAAAATTTTTCTTCAACTAAAAAAATATCATATATGTTAACAACATTATTATTCTCATCTGTTTCATGTCTTCTGTCATGAAATCAACCTCTGTTGTTGTTTCTACCTTTTCATCCGAAATGGTAACATCATAAGATTTTACATCTTGAATTTTAAAATATGTTTCAAATTGTGTAGTTTGATTAGGTTCTAGATTTCCAATATCTAAATATTTTGTTCCTAATACATTTCCTCTTTCTGAATATAAGTCTATTTTTATATATTTTCCACTTATATTGTTTTCCTCTGTATTAGTTACTGCTCCTTTTATTCTTCCATTGACTTTGGTTGCTTCTGCATCATTGATTGCTATTTGATTTGAAATTTCATTTCTTCTAGATATTGTTTTATATGTAGTGTTTATACCATAATATATTAATATATCTGACAATATCCAAAATAATATTACCCAAATTGCATATTTAGCAAATGTTTTCATTCTATCCATATAAATAAACATTCCTTCCAACTTTTAATTACAGTTTAAGGCATTTTTTTGCCTCATTCTTCTCTATTATACAATATTTTCCTTGTTTTTGCAAGTTAAAAAGACATATTCCTATACTAACCATGTATGTTAGTCAATAGAGTATTATATTCATTTGTATTTGTCTAGCACTTTTAAAGAGATATTTGACAAAAATTTTTAAGTCACAAAAACTCCGCATCAAAATACAATATGATGAAAGGAGTTTTTTATATGGACTATGAATTAATGATGAATGGAACTGTAAAAATTGGTCAACACGCTCCAAGCTTTGAAGCAGAAACTACATATGGGCCTGTCAGCCTTGAAGATTACAAAGGAAAGTGGTTAGTGTTTTTCTCACATCCAGGAGACTTTACACCTGTCTGTACAACAGAAATGATTGCATTTGCAAATGCCTGCCCATACTTTGAAAAATTAAACACTTGCCTATTAGGCTTAAGTATAGACAGTAATCCCTCACATCTTGCATGGATGCGTGACATTTATTGTATGACAGGAATCGTTCTACCATTTCCAATTGTTGCAGATAGAAATGGATCAATTGCCAGAAAATATGGCATGATTTCTAATGATATTAGTTCTACAGAAACTGTTAGAAATGTCTTTGTAATTGATGATAAAGGTATTGTAAGAGTAATTCTAGTATACCCTTTAAACATAGGCAGATTTATACCAGAAATCCTAAGAATTATTCAAGCACTACAAATGGCAGACTGCTCAAAAGGTTCTACTCCTGCAAATTGGATGCCAGGGCAACCTGTTATTGAAACACCTCCAAAAACATATCCTCAATTGCAAGAAAGACTAAATTTTATCGAGCAAAATAATAACGGAATGAGCTGGTATTTAAGCTTTAAAGAGCCACCTAAACTTTGTGACAAGTGACAATTTGGTACCGGTGTTTTTCTTGACAATTGTCAAAAAAACACCGGTACCAAATTAACAAAAAACTAGCACCCCATTATCTCGTAACCATTGTCGGCGTAGATAATTTGCCCTGTTATACAATTTGACATTTTGCTCAATAAAAAGGTAGAAACATCACCAATTTGTGTTGTTGTTATATTCTTATGTAACGGTGCTTTTGCTTCAATAACATCCAAGATATTTCCAAAATCTTTAATGCCTCGTGCAGACAATGTTTTTATTGGTCCTGCTGAAATTGCATTTACACGAATTTGCTCTTTTCCTAAATTTTCAGCTAAATATCTCACACTTGCTTCTAATGCAGATTTGGCAATTCCCATTACATTGTATCCTTCTATTACTTTTGTTGAACCATAATATGTCAAAGTAACTAAACTTGCATTTTCATTTAACATATCTAATTCTTTTGCAGTTCTTGCTGCTAGTACAAATGAATATGCACTAACTTCACAGGCATGTAAATATCCTTCTTTGCTTGTTTGAATAAAATCATTGTGTAAATCCTCTGTAAATGCATGTGCTATCGCATGTACAATCCCATCTATTTTTCCATTTTCTTCTTTTATTTTTTCAAAAGTTGCTTTTACTTGTTCATCATCTGATGCTTCATCTAAAAGATATACTTTGCTTCCTTTAAATTCTGAAACTAATTCTTCTATCTTAGCTTTATTCTCTTCTCCTTTACACGTAAAAAGCAATTCAGCTCCATTTTCATATGCAGACTTTGCAATTCCAAATGCTATGCTCCATTTGTTTCTTATTCCCATTATTAATATTTTTTTATTTTCTAACAACATCTTTACTCTTCTCTCCTCTATATATTTTTTATCCAAACTCTCATTTCAGCATTCTCCCGTCGAATTCTCTTATATCACAACATATTCTCCCATGTTCCTATATTTCTGATATCTACTCTCAACTAATTCATCAGCAGATAGTTTCTTCAATTCAGCCACACCACGCTCAATCTCTGTTTTTAAATCTTTGGCTGTTTGTTCAAATGACTTTTCTTCCACTATTTTATCAATAATATTTAATTCTAGCAAATCCTGGGCTGTTAACTTCATTTTTTCTGCCGCTTCTTTTGCACGTGATGCATCCTTCCACAAAATGCTTGCATATCCTTCAGGAGATAAGATTGAATAAATTGCATTTTCTAGCATGATTACTTCATTTCCTACTCCAAGTGCTAAAGCGCCTCCACTTGAACCTTCTCCTATTACAATTGCAATCACTGGCACTTTTAGACCTGATAATTGAAGCATTGATGATGCAATCGCTTCTCCTTGACCTTTTTCTTCTGCTTCTATTCCTGGATATGCTCCTTTTGTGTCAATAAATGTGATAACTGGCCTATTAAACTTTTCGGCCTGTTTCATAAATCTAATGCCTTTTCTGTAGCTTTCTGGGGTAGGCATTCCAAAATTTCTTTCTATATTTTCTTTTGTGGTTCTTCCTTTTTGCTCTGCTATTACTGTAAAATTCTGTTTACCTATTTTTGCAAGTCCACATACAATTGACTTATCATCTTTTCCAGCTCTATCTCCATGTAATTCTATAAATTCATCAAATATTTTTTCTATATAATCTAATGCTGTTTTTCTTTTTGGATCTCTTGCAATTTCGACTTTTTCCCATGCTGATTTCTCCAATCTATTCACCTCCTAGTTGGTCTTTATGAAATTTGATTAGTGTGCTTAATGTATTTTTCATATCTTTTCTTTCAACAATTTTGTCTATAAATCCATGTTCTAACAAAAATTCTGAAGTCTGAAAATCTTCTGGCAATGTTTGACCTATTGTCTGCTCTATTACACGTTTTCCAGCAAAGCCAATCATTGCTTTAGGCTCTGCAAGTACAATGTCTGCAATACTTGCAAATGAAGCTGTAACTCCGCCATATGTTGGATCTGTTAGTACAGATATATATAATAATCCTGCATCATTTAATTTTCTTATTGCTGATGTCGTTTTTGCCATCTGCATTAAAGACACTATTCCTTCTTGCATTCTTGCTCCACCTGATGTACAAAAGATTATAATTGGCAATTTTAATTCTATTGCCTTTTCTATTGAATATGTAATTTTTTCTCCAACTACAACTCCCATACTTCCCATCAAAAATCCACTATCCATTATACAAATAACAACATCTTCTCCATTTATCTTTCCAGTACCACATCCAACAGCTTCTTGAATTCCTGTTTTTTCTCTTAATGCTTTTATCTTTTTAGGATAATCTTCCAATCCTAATGGATTTGTTGTATCTATGTCTAAATCAAATCTTTTATAAGATCCTTTATCTAATATTGTTTCTAGCCTTTTATTTATATGCATTCTAAAATATGCACCACAATTAGGACAAATTGAATAGTTTTCTCTTAAAGTTTCTTTATAAATTATTTCTTTACATTTATCACATTTTATCCATTTTCCAATTGGAATATCTACTTTATTTGTTGGCCTTTTAGCCGTTGGCTCTCTCTTTTTTATTTTATCTACTATCATTTTTCTTTCCTCTATTTCAAAATTTCTTTTTCAATAAAAGAGGTATCAAAATTTCCTCTAATAAAAGTTGGATTTTTTATAATCTTAAATAAGAAATCTATATTTGTGTCTACACCTTCTATTACTGTTTCCTCTAAAGCTCGTTTCATTTTGCTGATTGCTTCATTTCTTGTGTCACCATGTGTAATTATTTTTGCAATCATTGAATCATAATTACTTGGTATTGTATAACCAGAATATATCGCCGTATCAACTCTTACACCATTTCCTCCTGGCAAAATTACTCCTGTTATTGTTCCTGGACATGGTCTAAAATTCTTGGCTGGATTTTCTGCATTTATTCTACATTCAATACTATGTCCATTAAATTTAACATCTTTTTGTTTTATTTTTAATGGCTCTCCTGCTGAAATTCTTATTTGAGCTTTAACAATATCAATTCCTGTTCTTTCTTCTGTTATCGGATGTTCTACTTGAATTCTTGTATTCATCTCCATAAAATAGAAGTTTTTATCACAATCTACTAAAAATTCAATCGTCCCACAACTTGTATATCCTGATGCTTTTACTGCTTTAATTGCAGCTTCTCCCATCTTGTTTCTTAATTTGTCATCTATTGCTGTTGAAGGTGTTTCTTCAATCACTTTTTGATTTCTTCTCTGTATTGAGCAGTCTCTTTCTCCTAGATGGATTACATTTCCATGCTCATCTGCTAAAATTTGTATTTCTACATGTCTAGGATTTTTTACGAACTTTTCTATATATATTTCATCATCATTAAAAGAAAGTTTTGCTTCTTGTTTTACAATATTATAATTACTTTCTAGTTCTTCTGGAATATTTACAATTCTTATTCCTTTTCCTCCACCTCCAGCAGCTGCTTTTAGCATAACTGGATATCCTATTTCATTTGCAATTTTGATTGCATCTTTTAGTCCTTTTACACTTCCATCTGAACCTGGTATAACTGGAACTCCTGCATTTTTCATTAATTCTTTTGCATTTGACTTATTTCCCATCAATTCAATTACTTTGTAATTTGGACCTATAAATTTTATATTAGATTCTTCACATATTTTTGCAAACTGGCTATTTTCGGATAAAAATCCAAATCCAGGATGAATTGCATCAGCTCCTGTTATATTAGCTGCTTCTATTATATTTTTAAAATTCAAATAGCTTTTACTAGAATTTGCAGGGCCTATACATATAGCCTCATCAGCTAGTTTTACATGCATTGCATCTTTGTCTACTTCTGAATATACTGCAACTGTTTTTATATTCATTTCTTTACATGCTCTTATTATTCTTACTGCTATTTCTCCTCTATTTGCAATTAATATCTTGTTTACCATCTTTCTTTTCCTTTCCTATAAGCTCCAAAATGCCATTATACTATGGCAAATGTTAATTCACCTTTAACAGCAATTTTCCCATTAACAGTGGCAATTGCCTCTCCTATTCCTATTGGTCCTTTTCTTTTAATTATCTTAACCTCTAATTTTAATCTATCCCCTGGAACAACTTGCTTTTTGAATTTCAAATTATTAATTCCGCCAAATAATGCATTTCTTCCTTTATTTTCTTCCATTGACAGAATTGCTACTGCTCCTGTTTGTGCTAATGCTTCTACCATTAACACTCCAGGCATTATAGGATTTCCAGGAAAATGACCTTTAAAATAATATTCATCTGCACTTACATTTTTATAAGCAGTACAACTTTCTCCTGGCACAAATTGTTCTACCTCATCTATCATTAAAAATGGCTCCCTTTGAGGAATTATTTTTTTTATTTCTTCTTTATCTAACATAGTTTCCTCCTATTTTAATTTGAAAAGTGGTTTTCCATATTCAACTGCATCACCATCATTTAAGCAAACTTCAACTACTTCTCCATCAAATTCTGCTTCTATTTCATTCATTAATTTCATTGCTTCTATAATGCAAACTACTTGACCTTTTTTTACTTTATCTCCTACTTTTACAAATTCTTCTTTGTCAGGTGATGGTTTTGAATAAAATGTTCCAACCATTGGAGATTTTATTTCTTTATATTCTTCTTTTGGCTCTTCCTGTATAGGTTGAGTAGTTTGAATTGATTGAACTACAGGAATATTTGTAGATTGTTGAGCTACCACTTGTTGAGCCGGCACAACAGCAACATTCTTCTTCATGCTTATTTTCATTCCCTCAGGAAACTCAATTTCTAATTCTTCTATATTAGATTTTCCCATATCTTCCATCAATTGTTTTATTTTGTCATACTCCATTTATTTTTCCTCCTCATATTTCTTTAATATGATACTTGCATTATGTCCTCCAAATCCCAAAGAATTTGACATTACAACATTTAAATTTGCATTTCTTAACTCATTTGGAACAATATCCAAATCACATTCTTCGTCTGGTACTTTGTAATTTAATGTTGGCGGAACTAATTGTTCTTCTATAGCCTTTGCACATATAAGAGCTTCAACTGCACCAGCAGCACCTAGTAAATGTCCTGTATTTCCTTTTGTTGAGCTTACCATAACTTTTTTACTTGCATCTCCTAATGTTTTTTTTATTGCTAGTGTTTCACATACATCATTTAAATGTGTTGAAGTTCCATGAGCATTTATATAATCAATATCTTCTGGTTTTATGTTTGCATTTTCCATTGCTCTTACCATGGCTCTTGCAGCACCTTCTCCATCTGGAGCTGGTGAAGTAATATGATATGCATCAGATGTTGCACCATATCCTACAAGCTCTGCATATATTTTGGCATTTCTTGCTTTGGCATGTTCTAATTCTTCTAAAACTACAACTCCTGCACCTTCTCCAATTACAAATCCGCTTCTCTCTTTATCAAATGGTATGCTTGCTCTATCTTTTTCAGTTGCATGTGTTAATGCCTTCATATTCTCAAATCCTGCTACACCAGATTGACAAATAGCAGCTTCACATCCACCTGCCAAGATTACTTCTTCATATCCATCTTGTATATTTCTAAAAGCTTCTCCAATAGCATGTGTAGATGATGCACAAGCTGTAACTATAGAAATTGATTCTCCTTTTAATCCTAAATCTATTGCAACATTTCCAGCAGGCATATTAGCAATTCCCATTGGTATAAACATTGGAGATACTCTATTATTTCCTTTTTCATAATTGATTTCACATTGTTGTTGAATTGTAGTTAGACCACCTATTCCAGAACTTACAAAAACACCTACATTATTAAAATCTGTATTTTCTGTTGTTATTCCACTATCTTTTAAAGCTTCTCTTCCTGCAATAATTGCAAACTGCGAACTTCTATCTAATCTTTTAGCTTGTTTCATATCTAAATAATCTAATGGATTAAAATCTTTTACTTCTGCATCAAATTTAGTTTTAAAATTCTCAGCATTAAATAATTTGATTTCATCAACTCCACATTCTTTATTTTTAATTCCATTCCAAGTCTCATTTGCTGTTTTACCTATTGGTGTTATTGCACCTAAACCTGTTATTACAACTCTCTTTTTCATTAAATCATTCCTCCATCAACTGAAATAACTTGCCCTGTAATATATGAGCTATCTTCTGAAGCTAAAAATTTTACTACATTTGCTACATCTTGAGGTGTTCCCATTCTTTTTAATGGAATATTTTTAGCAATTTCGTCTTTTACTTCTTGTTTTAATACATCTGTCATATTCGTTTCTATAAATCCTGGTGCTACTGCATTTACTAAAATATTTCTTGATGCAACTTCTTTTGCCAAGCTTTTGGTAAATCCAATTATTCCTGCTTTTGATGCAGAATAATTTGTTTGACCTGCATTACCTTCAATTCCTACAACTGATGAAATATTTATAATTTTTCCATTTCTTGCTTTCATCATATATGAAATTACGTTTTTAGTCATATTAAATGTTCCAACTAAATTAACATCTATTACTTGTTTAAAATCTTCTTCTTTCATTCTTGCAAGTAACATATCTTTAGTAATTCCCGCATTATTTACTAATACATCAATTTTTCCAAATTCCTTAATTGCACTTTCTATCATTTGCTTGCAATCTTCAAAATTTGTTACATCACCTTGAACTGCTAAGCATTTTACATTTTTGCTTTCAATTTCATTTTTCAATTGTTTTAGCTCATCATTTTCAGTTCTATAATTTAATACGATATTATAACCTTCATTTGCTAATGTTAAAGCAATTTGCTTTCCAATTCCTCTAGTTGCACCTGTAATCATTGCTACTTTATCCATTATTTTACCTCCTTTAAAACATTTTCCAATGTCTCACAATTACAAATATTTAGAATTTTTATCTCTTTTTCAGTTGGCATTTTCTTTATAAATCCTGACAATGTTTTTCCTGGTCCAACTTCAACAAAAGTATCAACCCCCATGTCTAACATCTTTTGAAGCACTGCTGTAAATTTAACAGGACTTATTATATGTTTTGCTAATATATCTCTAATATCATCTGTTTCCTTATATTCTGTGCCATCTATATTTTTTATAACTGTATTATTAAATTTATTAAATTCTACTTTTCCCAACTCTTTTTTCAATGCTTCTGATGCTTCTTTTAATTTCTCTGTGTGGAATGGTCCTGATGTTTTTAGTTCTCTAACTTTTCTTGCACCTTGCTCTTTAGCAATAACTTCTGCTGTTTCAACACCAGCCTTATTTCCTGATATTACAATTTGACCTGGACAATTAAAGTTTACTGGAACCACAAAATTTTCTGCTGATTTTTCATTTGCTAATTTGCATACTTCAATAACCTTTTCTTCTTCCATACCAAGTACTGCAGCCATTAGCCATTCACCTTCTGGAACTAGTTTTTGCATATATTCACCACGTTTTTTTACTAATTTTATACCATCTTCAAAATTTAGTGCTTCACTATTTATTAAAGCTGTATATTCTCCTAAGCTTAAGCCGCTTGCAACTTCTGCTTGTATCCCATTCTGTTTTAAGATTTCTAAAATTGCTAAACTCATTGTTAAAATACAAATTTGTGTATATTGTGTTTGATTTAGCAATTCTTCATTTTCAAATGTTATTTTAGCAACATCTATTCCTGTCAATTCTTGAACTTTTCTATAAACCTCATTTGCCACATCATATTTTTCATATATATCTTTTCCCATTCCTAGACTTTGTGCACCTTGACCTGGAAATAAGTATCCTATTTTCATCTATTTATCAATCCTTCCCGATATTCTTTTTTCAAATCTATTACAAAATTCTTCTATGATTTTCATTCTATCCACATCAATTCCAAATTCATTTTTTATTGATGTTGCAATATCTTTTATTTCTGCAGTAAACTCAGTTTGACATGTATTTATTCCTATTCCAACAACAATATATTTCACAATATTGCCACTTACTTTTGTTTCTGAAAGTATTCCACCTACTTTTTTTCCATTGTAAAATATGTCATTTGGTAATTTTATTTGAAGTTTAATTTGATATATTTCTTTAAAAATATCTAATATAATTTGTGCCATTTCAGTAGTTAAACCATCTAATTTATCAATCTCACAATTGATTTGTCTAAAAAAAGAAAATGCAATATTATTAACTTCATCTGTATGCCATTTTCTCCCATGTGTACCTTTTCCATTTGTTTGTATGTCTGCAATTACAACGGTTTTATTGTCTATTTTATTTGCTTCAATCCTTCTCCAAATTTCTAACTGTGTTGAATCTATCTTGCGATAGAAATATTGTTTGTACATAGATTTCCTCTTTCTATAATTGACTCATAATTTGATTAAAATTATCTTGTCTTTTTATTTTATTTGTAGTAGTTTTTATAAGTGGCTCTTCACTTACAATCACACCTTTTATAGCCTTATATCTTGGCATTTCTTGATTTATTTCTTTTACTTTTTCACTGATAATTTTGTATACATCTGCACTTTCTTGAACATTGTACATATCTTTCATCAACTCTTGATTGTATACAACTTTAGCAAAGATTTTTATATTATTTTTATCTTCTGAAACTGGCTTCCCAAAAATAAATGATTCTTCTACACCATCAATTCTATTAATTCTACTTTCCATTTCTTCTGGAAAAATATTTTTACCATTTTTTAATACTATAACACTCTTTTTTCTGCCACATATAAATATGTATCCATCTTTATCAATTCTTGCTAAATCACCTGTATTAAACCATCCATCTTTTAAAACCTTATCTGTTTCTTCTTTATTTCCATAATAGCCTAACATGATGCTTGGACCTTTTACAACCAATTCACCCATTCCTGTTTCATCACAATTTATTACTTTTGCTTCAACACTTGGAACTGCAATTCCTACTGAACCTGTTCTATAATGTGCATTTGTACCAACTGCAATAACAGGTGATGTTTCTGTTAATCCATATCCTTGAACCAAATTAATTCCTAAATCTCTATAATTTTTTTCAATTGTTGGATCTAGACTTGCTGCACCACTTATTAGCAATTTTACATGCCCACCTAGCAAGTCTTTAGCATTTTCTTTATTTTTGCTTATAATTTTGTATATTCTTTCATAAATTGCTGGAACAGATGCCATTACAGATACTTTATATTCGTTCATATTTTCCATAATATGTCTTATTCCATCGCAAAATACTGTTTGAGCTCCTGAATATAGTGCAAACAAAAATCCTACAGTACATTCAAATACATGATGTATTGGTAAAAATGATAAAAATACATCATCTGAATTAACATCTAATATTGATGAAATATCCATCAAATTTGATACTAAGTTCTTATGTGATAATGCAACTATCTTTGATGCTGATGTTGTTCCAGACGTAAAAAGCATAATGTTCATCTTCTCATTATCAATTTTTGCATTTATAAATTCTCTGTTTCCTTGTTTAATTAATTGCTCACCTTTTTTTATTAATTCTTGTTCTTCATTTTCCATAGAAATTAAGTATTTTAGTTTTCCTACTTTTTCTTCTAATATTTTTTTCAAACTATCTTCATATTTTTTAGTATAGAAAATCGCTTCTATTTCTGAGCGTTCAATCAAACTTCTTAATTCATTTTCTGGCAAAGATTTATCTAATGGCACTACTATTCCTGTTCCACATACTATTGATAAATATGCTATTTCCCATTCATATCTATTTTCACCAATAACACCTATTCGCTTGCCTTTTAGACCCATATCTATTAATACTGTTCCTAAACTATCTATCATATTTCTTACTTGTTTATGTGTTATCTCTTTATATTTTCCTTGTTCTATTCTTATTTTGTATGCTATTTTTTCTGGATATTTTTCTCCTGATTTTTTTAGCATGTCTTTTAAATCTGTTATTTTATTTGTCTCCATTTCTTTCCTCCTCATTTGTCTTTAAAATTTTAACACATTTTCTTTTGTTTGAGGATTGTACTGGGAGGTCAGTATAAAAAGTAATGTATGCAAAAATGTGAAAATGCGAAAATGGGGTCGGTCCTTTTTTGAACAATGTTCAAAAAAGGACCGACCCCATTTTCGCATTTTCACATTAATCTATTGGTGGCAACTCTTCTGCTGGCACTGTATTTTTATTTGCTGGTCTTGTATAATCCATCCAAGGATTATCATTATCAGGATCTGTTGGATCCCAACCTCTTACTTCTTCATCATCAGAAATTTTTTGAGCAGTTGGCTTTCCTAAAGGTCCTGGATTTGGATCAGAATAAAACTCAGCTTTGCAATTGTCATATATCCATTTTGCATCTTGTACAGTTAAACGTATACATCCAGCTGATGCTTTAGTTCCTAATTTATCATATTCCCAATATTCTAGTGTAGACTTGTCTTTACTTGTATATGGCACAGAGTGGAATAAAATACTTCCTTTTATTCTAACATAATATTGTGCCCATACATTTCCAACCATTTGGCCCCAAGTCCATCTATCCCATTTTCTATTAGGAATAGTATATGTTCCACTTGTTGGTGTTGCTTTTCCGGTTGAACACACCATTGCCCTTACTGGTATTGTATATTCACCATCTTCATCTTTTGAATAAATTGTAACAACATTTTGCTCTAAATTTACTTTTATATAATAAATTCCTTGTTTTGAATTTGTAACATTTGAAACTGGTGTTACTTTGGTTCCTTCATTTTCTTCTGGCTCAACTTCAGTTTCATCAGTCCCATTTTCTGTTTCTTCCTCTTGAACATCTTCTTTTGGTTCTTCTGGAATCTCTCCTGTTTGTGCCACAGTCTCGTTTTCTGCATGATAATCTACATCACTAGTTTTTGCTACACTAACTGTCCTATTTTTTACTATAATAACTACCATCGCAACTACTAGAAGTACTAGTAAAATTGCGAATAATATGTATTTTTGCTTTTTATCCATTTTAATTCCCCTTATATTTACTCATCCTTTGCTGTATTGACTTTAAATAACTTCATTAATTCAACTATAACAACTGGTGCAATAATCAATAATACGGTTTCAATGATATTTCCAACTGGTAAAATTGGAATACTAAATATTTCTCTTAATTGAGGTATTACTAAGATAACTCCCATTAATAATGCTGATATAACAACAGCATAAATCAAAATACTGTTTCCTAATATACCTGTTTTAAATATTGAATTTTTATTATCACGTATATTAAATACATGAATTAATTCTGAAAATGCCAATACTGTAAATGCCATTGTTTGTCCAACTTCTATTTTTGTTTCTTCTAATGTAAGATTTCCTATAGCTGTTTTTGTTGAACCTATTCCAATTAAATATGCTGCAAGTGTAAGTAATCCTATCATAAATCCTTGATATACTATTCTAAAGGTTCTACCTTTTGTGAATATTCCTTCGTCTTTCTTTACTGGCTTTCTATCCATTATGTCTTTATTAGCTGGATCAAATGCTAATGCAAGTGCAGGGAATGTATCTGTTACAAGATTAATCCATAAAATATGAATTGGTAATAATACTTGTATCATTGAAATATCATATATTCCAAACACTCTTCCTATTGTTGGTGCAAATAATGTTGCTAATAATAATACAATAACTTCTCCAACATTACATGAAAGTAAGAATTGAATTACTTTTAAAATATTATCATAAATACGTCTTCCTTCTTCTACTGCTGATACTATTGTTGCAAAATTATCATCTGTTAATATAACATCTGCAGCTTCTTTGGCAACTTCTGTTCCCACTTTACCCATCGCACAACCAATGTCTGCTGTTTTTAATGCAGGGCTATCATTTACTCCATCACCTGTCATTGCAACTATTTCGCCATTTTTCTGCCATGCTTTTACAATACGTACTTTGTGTTCTGGTGAAACTCTTGCATATACTGAATATTTTCTAACATCTTTTGCTAATTGTTCGTCAGATATTTTATCTAATTCCAATCCTGTTAATGCTTCATTATCGTTTTCTAATATTCCAATTTTCTTAGCAATAGCAACCGCTGTAGCCTTATGGTCACCTGTTATCATTACTGTTTTTATTCCAGCATGTTTACATTTTTCCACTGCTTTTTTTGCTTCTTCTCTTGGTGGGTCTATCATTCCTACCATTCCTATAAATGTTAATCCACTTTCTAGATTTTCCATTTCATATTTTGATGGTACATGGTCTATTTCTTTATATGCAAATGCCAATACTCTTAAAGCTTCATTTGCCATATGTTCATTATTGGTTCTAATCCATTCTGCATAATCACTTAAATTGTGTCTTACACTTCCTTTATATAAATAAGAATCACATTTTCTTAAAATTTCATCTAGTCCACCTTTTGTATATACTATATATTTTCCATCTTTTCCATTTACTGTTGACATTAATTTTCTATTAGAATCAAATGGAACTTCTGCAACTCTTGGATTTTCTCTCATAATTGATACTGGATAATCCAACTTTAAAGCAAAATCTACTAATGCAGTTTCTGTTGGATCTCCTGCAATTTCTCCATTTTCTAATACTCTTGAATCATTACATAACATACAATCATATATTAATTTTCTAAAATCTTCATTTGTTTCTGCTCTTTCAATATCTGAGGTTGTATCATTACAAAATACTTTTTCTACTGTCATTTTATTTTGTGTTAATGTTCCTGTTTTATCTGAACAAATAACTGTACTGCTTCCTAATGTCTCTACTGCTGGTAATTTTTTTACTATTGCATTTTTCTTTACCATTTTTTGTACACCTATTGCAAGTACAATTGTTGATACTGCAACTAATCCCTCTGGAATTACTGCTACTGCTAGTGATACAGCTGTCATAAACATATTGATAATTTCTTTTCCTTGTAATAGCCCAATTACAAATATTACTGCACATATTGTTAATGCTACCATTCCAAGTGTTTTCCCTAAGCTATTTAATTTCTTTTGAAGTGGTGTTTCTTGGTCTTCTGTTTGATTTATCATATCTGCTATTTTTCCAACTTCAGTATTCATACCAGTTTTTACAACAATAGCTTTACCTCTACCATATGTTATTAAACTTGATGAAAATAACATATTTTTTCTATCTCCAACCCCTACTTCTGTTTCTTGAATTGCATCTGTTCTTTTTTCTACTGGAACTGATTCTCCTGTAAGAGATGCTTCTTGTGATTTTAAGTTAACAGCTTCTATTACTCTTAAATCTGCTGATATATAATCACCAGTTTCTATTATAACTAAATCTCCTGGTACTAATTCTCTTGCTGGAATTGCTGTTTCTTTTCCATTTCTTATTACCTTCGCAGCATGTGCACTTAATTTTTTTAGTGCTTCCAATGATTTTTCTGCTTTACTTTCTTGTGCAACTCCTATTACAGCATTTAATAATACTACTATTAATATTATTATTGTGTCTGTAAATCCTTCTCCTTGCATTACTCCAACTACTCCAGAAACAATTGCTGCAATTATCAATACTATTATTGAAAAATCTTTAAATTGATCAATAAATTTTTGAATTAATGATTCTTTCTTTTTTTCTTTTAATTCATTTAGTCCATATTTAGCTCTATTTTCTTCTACTTTTTTTGAGCTTAATCCGTTTTCTTTGTTTGTTCCAAGCTCTTTTTCAACTTCCTCTACAGTTTTGTTAAACCACTGTTTTCCCATTTGCATCTTCCTTTCATTATAGATTGTCCATTGTGTGTAACCTTATATTATGTAACTTTCTAATAACAAAAAAACTTCTAAAGAAAAAAGGTTCAATTTTTTCTTTAAAAGTCTCGTTTACTTATTATATCCAAAGCTTGTTAACCAGATTTTCTAAAAAATCGCGACTGTTGATTAACAATTTAAAACTACTCCCCTTTAAGGTTACATATATGGTGACCCGTACGAGAATCGAACTCATGATTCCACCTTGAGAG
>OJLA01001177.1_pt1 | contig 18563 bp, 15 predicted proteins | sample 1596611 | NCBI WGS metagenome assembly OJLA01 (sample SAMEA4350168, study PRJEB24818) | metagenome | biome: human; feature: gut; material: faeces | place: Denmark | collected 2013-09
GCTAGAAATAGGGTAGCAAGATTAATAAATTGTAGTGCAAGTGAAATTACGTTTACAAGTTGTGGTTCTGAAAGTGATAATATGGCTTTAAAGGGAATGGCATTTTTACAAAAGTTTAGAAATACAGGAAAAGATCATTTAATTACATCAAAAATAGAGCATCCAGCTATTTTGAATAGTTGTAATACTTTGGAAAAATTGGGTTTTAAAGTTACATATATTGATGTAGATAGAAATGGTTTTATTAATTTAGATAATTTCATAAATAACATTGTTATTATACTTACAAATAATGCTGGCAAAATTGGAAAAATTAATAAAATTATAATTAAATATAAATAATATATTATTCCAGCATATGTACAAATTCCATAAATAATTAATGGAAATAGTGCAAAAATAATTTCCGAAAAATATAAATTAATTACTAATGTATTAAATTTTGAAATTAATAATTCTTCAGTTTTTATTGGCAAAGGCATTAAAACTTCTAAATCTCGTGAAAAGAAATATACATTTGTACTTGCCAAAATTACTTGAAAAATCATTATTATCATTATTATTAAAAAGAAAGAGTTTAAAAATAATGTAGGTTGTCCAATTTTTACTAATTCATCCACTATCATATAACTCAAATATGATAATGCTACCATAACAATTACCAAAAACCAAATAAAAATTGATTTTTTATTAATTTTATTTGTTTTTGGATCGATTATATATGGATTTTGAAAAGAATTTAAAAAAAGAATTTTTGTTAAATTAAATATATTTTTTATTTTACTCATTTTCTACAATCTCCATAAATAATTCTTCTAATGATTTATTTTCTTTTAATTCTTTTTTCAAATCTTCATATGTTCCTACAAATAATAATTTTCCTTTATCTATAATACCTATTCTATCACATAATCTTTCTGCTACGTCCAAAATATGTGTTGAGAAAAATACTGTATTCTTTTGATTTGCATGTTCTCTCATCATATTTTTTAGTTCAAATGAAGATTTTGGATCAAGTCCAGTCATTGGTTCATCTAATATCCAATTTTTAGGATTATGCAATAATACTCCAATTATTATTAATTTTTGCCTCATTCCATGAGAATAACTTTCTATTTTGTTATTTAATACATTATTTATTTCAAATTTTTCCGATAGTTCTTTTATTCTTTTAACCCTATCTTGTGTTGATACTTCATATATGTCTGCCATAAAATTTAAGTATTCGATACCTTTTAGTTTTAAAAATACATCTGGATTATCTGGTACTAAGCCTATTTGTTTTTTTGCCTCTATTGGCTCTTTTTTTATGCTTTTGCCGTCTATCAAAATATCTCCTTTGTCTATTTCTAGTATTCCTGTTATCATTTTTATTGTGGTTGTTTTTCCGGCTCCATTTGGTCCTAGAAATCCAAATATTTCTCCGTCTTTTATTTCTAAATTGATATCGTTTATTACTTTTTTATTTTTTTTGTATTCTTTTGATATGTTTTTTATTTCTATCATTGGCATCACTCCTTATCCCTATTCTAACATAGTAAAAATTAAAATACAATAAATCATAAAATTTATTGTATTTTTATGAAACATTTTCTGTCTTTTGAAAATTTTTTCAATGCCACTGAAACATTTTTCTTCTTTTAAAAAATCTTTCATTTTGATTTAATTGTTCTTTATATTTCAAAAAAATTTCTAACCATATTTTTACAGTTAGAAATTTTTTCTTATTATTTTATACACCAAATGACATTTTGAAATCATAATTATCATTTAATTGCATTATTATTGTTACATTCGAACTTGCTTCATCATTAATTAGTAATTTGTATGTATATACTCCTCCTAAATCTTTAAATTCATCATATGTAATCTCATCACTCGTAAATACTTTTTGAATATATTCTTTAAATTTATCTATACTATCAAAATAATTTTTCTTAAATGTATCGTCTAATTTATTATAAATGTAATTATAATCTTTTTCTTTTATAGCACTTTTTATTTTTTCAATATTCATACCAACCTTAACCTGATCAGTTGCACTATCATATTTCTTTTTAAACTCCGGTATATTTACAGAATATGTATCTAACAACAATCCATAATTCATAACGCCTTTTTCATTAAATATATAATAATTACCATCACCATCCTGGCACACATATTCTTTATAGTCTTCATAATTATTTATTTGATATTTAGACAATTTCAATTTTACATTTCTTATTATGTTTTGTTTAGCATATATTAAAAAATTTTCATAACTACCAAATCTGGCATTTCTATATTCTTCATCTAAATTATTATATGCTGTTTCTTGGTCATATAGAACCTCACTTTGATATTTTTCAAGTAAATCTTGTATATATGTTTGGTCAGAAATATTTTTATAATCATATATATTAGTGTCATTTTTTTCTATATTTTCATCCAATTTCCATTCAACATTTTCACCAACTTTTATATTAGTATAATTATCTTTTATATAATTATTTAAAAATATCGAAAATGTTTTGTTTACTAAATCTAATTTTAACATAATCATAAAATCAGACATATTTTTAGTTTTCTGTTCCATTAATCTACCTTTTACAACATAAACTGAAACATTTGTATTTATTTGACTTACATACATTTCATTAATATCGACTTTAGAACTCTTAACTTTATCAATTTTTTCAACAAGATTATTCTCTGTTATAGAATATCTATTAATATAATCCTTATCTAGCATTTTTAATAGTTTTTCTACAGATTCACTTTTATCTTCTTCTGTTGTTTCAACCTCGGTATACTCTTCTGGATATTGTGAGTTTTGGTTTGTACTATCGTCAAAAATACTTCCATAATACGTATAGAATTTATCAACACACTGCTTTACAGAATAATATTCATTTCTTGAAGTAACTAATTTTAATTGGTTGTCAAAATTTTCTGTTTCTTCGTACGTACTACCTGTTTCATCTATATTATAGATTAATTTTGCTTTATTAAAATGGATTATTACTAATATAGAAACAATTATCATTACAATTATTATTACAAAAAATATTATCAATTTTTTTAATTTTGTCATGTAAAACTCCTTACCATTTTATTTTACAGGTCTTAGTGCATAATTAAATGCTCTTGTTCTTTTTGCTGGTGATGCATTTCTAATTGCATTACCACTACCTGCATTGTATATCTTATTATCTCCTGCATATATTTCAACATGGCTACTATAACATAGCACATCTCCTGCTTGCAAATCTGCTTCATTTGTTATCATTTTAAACCCTTTGCTTTTCATAATTTGTTGTAATCCTGAAGCACTATCATTATGTTCTGAATCACTTAAATATCCAGCCTCTTGTAATACCCAAGAAACATATGTAGCACAACATGTATGGTGATATCCAGTCTTTGATGCCTCAAATGTACTGTTTAATCCATGTCCTCCTCCTGAACATTCCTCATAACTATTTCCTCCATATACACAATATGTATACTTATTTTGTTCCATATAACTATGTATTTTTTGTGCTACCTCTATTACAGTGCCACCACCTTCAGAGTGCCATTTATTTATTCTGTCATAATAACCAGTTTGGAACAATGTCCACTCTGATTTTCTTCTATTTTCTACTCCCTTGCTATATTGACCACTAGCGGTATTTGGCAAATACATATATGTTGAATACAATTGATGATTAAAATCCGCATTTGAATCTTTTTTACTAAACTTATCATCTCTACTCTGATCCCAATAAGCTGTATATGCTTCAATAAAGCTTTTCCCGTTTCTCTTTGTAATTGCACCTGAAGAACCAGACTGATATGCTCTAGAAATCATAGCATTCATTTGATAGCCCGTTAAATTTAGCCCTGCAAGTGCATTTCTAATACCATTAGATTTTTCATCAATTTCCATTTTTTCAATAGAATCAACAAAATCCTTGTCTATCTCTGCACCTAATGCTAATGTATATCCTGCTTGTTTAAACAAATCTGTATGTCCACAATTATAAATATCAACACCATATCCTACAACTAAATTTCCATATCCATCATCTTCTATCTTATATTTTGTTCCATCCGCACTGGTTGGTGGGTTTGCCCCTTCCCAACTATGTATATACTCTACTAACAAATCTGATGCACTTCCTGATGAATCAAAATCTATAAATTCATTAGAATTAAATGTAGAAAAATCATATTCCTTAACTCCATAATTCTTTCCAGTAACCTTATAAAACAGATACTTAGTTAAATCAATAAAATTATCACCTAATCCATTGCCTCTCATTATCTTCCATAACCAACTCGTAGCTTCATCAGTCAAATAATCCTTAGCATCTCTATGTTTTCCTTTTCTTAAAATCTTAACAAAATTATCCTTATCAGCATCCTTATCATCCTTAGGATTACTAACCGGAGTCTTAGAAACATACTTCTGTTCAGAAACAGTATTAGTAGTAGACTCTTTTCTCTCAATTTTACGCTGAAATCTCTCAACACTAACATTGGTTGCTGTAACCTGAAGAGGCTGTTCCGTCTCAGTAGTAGAAGATGTACTACCCGAAGTACTAGATCCACCACTATTAGGAGTCAATGTAACATTATCATTTATATTTTCTCCAGAAAGAACACCACCAAATACCGAATTAGTAGATTTTGAACCACTACTAGAATTTTGTTTCTTAGTATTACCACTAGAACTTGGAACCCTTGAATTACTATCAGTTCCCATAGTCTGTGCTCTACTTGAAGTAGGCTTATGTTTCTCAATATAATCAGTTGTTATTTTAATCATTTCTTTAGCATGATCACAATTTAGCAATAATGCATTATCTTTAGAATTGCCGGAACCTTCCTCTTGTGGCACATACTCTGTCTCTTTAGGATCCATATCCTTTGTATTAGATTCATTTGATGTTACCTGTGCTTCCTGATATGTATATTCTTGGCTATAATCAACTATCCACACATCTGCCTTTGTCAACGCAAATTCTACTCTATTAATTTTATTGACAACAGTATGTGTAATTTTATAATCAGTATCTTCTGTTTCAATATCCGGATCTTTCTTTATTCCGATAGTAGGAGTTTCCCTATTATCTGGCCACCAGTACCCAATAGTTGGAACATTTTTCACACCATAAGTAGTTGATGGCGTTACTTCAACAGATGTATCAGTTCTATTTTGCTTTTTATATGTAAACACATCAGTATCAGTTGTGGTTGTAACATTATCATAAATAGATATTGTAATTTTACTATTTTCAACCAAATCTGCTAGTTCTAAAACAAAATCTCTATCTCTACCAATAACCAATAATGACCATAAATATTTAAAAGGCATTACATATTTTTGAGTTGCATTTTTATAATTAATTTTCTCAGTTCCAATAGATACAGTTGTTTTTTCATAATTACCATCTGAACCTTTATCACTTTCACTTAAGTCAGGTGCATAATCACTTAAAACCATTTTACTATCATTAGATTCAAGGGTTTCTGTAGTTGTATTCTTGTAAGCAATAACCGCATTTTGTTCCTCATCCAAAGTAAAATAATTCAAAACATCCTCATTGCCTTTACTAACATAATCATTAAAAGTTTCTGCTTTAATAAATTTCAACGTTTTACTTTTACCGTCTTGTTTGTGCCTCTCGAACTGAATTATACCATCCAATTTTTTCTTACCATTTGCATCAGTTGCTCCGTCTCCCATTTTAGGGTATTGAGTTATAATTTCCGCATTTAGTAATTTTTCCAGTTGCTCTGGTTTTTTTAAATAATCAGAGTAAACATCGTCCATACACCATAATATTTCTGCTTCAGTTAATTCATTTAAACTTGTAACTTTTGGTTTCTTTTTCAACTTTTTATTGATTTTCAAAACATCAATAATTTCCTCGTCTGTCATACCACTAATTTTATCTTCAGAGAATTTTCTATCTATTAATGCATCTTTAATTAATGCATTTTTATCAACCTTTAATCCTCCGCCACTGCCATCATCATAAACAGTTGGTGAAACATTACTTTCATATCTTGTTGAACCTCTTTTTTCGTCATTATCATTAGTCTGCCATTCTTCTCCATCATTAATTACTTTAAAATAATCCATTGCAGAAATAAAAATTAGTACAAGAACAATTATAATAACAATAAGAAGTTTTTTTGCTTTAAATACAGACTTTAAAACATTTTTTATTTTTTTCTTAACATTAGGTATATCTTTTTCTAAATCTTCCATGTTTCACCTCCCTTTAAGTTTTTAGATTTTTGAATTTTATAATTTTACAGAAAAACTTAAAATTCCTTCATAATTACTTTTATCTTCTGTATTTTGATATTCTTCATAATTTAATACAAATTTTGAAAATACCATACTTTTTAAAGATTTTGTTGAACTGTATGGACTTGCAAATTTTATTTTTAATTTATTTGTATATTTACTTTGTATTATTAACTTGTTTTTTAAAATCTCATTACTATAAAAATATGATTTTGCATTATTCTTGTCCAATAAATATACGGATTTAGTGCTTTCCCCTGTATCTAATAAAATACTATTTTCTGTATTATTTTTTACAGATATTGTATATGTTTCATAATCCATATATGTGTTTATTTCATCTATTGTTATATCAACATTTTTGTATGATGTTGTTTTGTCCTGTGGTTTTGTCCTTCCTACATAATTGTTAATGTTTATTTTATAATCACCATCTTTTTCAACTATTGTAACATAATCTTGTTTTGTTTGATTTCCGTCAATTTTTCCTGTAGATAATATATCTCCTGTCATTCTTACTTGGTATGTATCTCCAAACCAGTTTTCTATTGTGTATGTTCTTTTTCCTTCACTAAATAAGTCGTTGTAATAAATTCTTTTGAATTCGTCAATTGTTGGATACATTTCTTCTTTGCATTCGTCTGTTAATAAATTGTATGCATTTTCTATGTTTCCTTCGTTACAATATTTGAAAAAATTGTCAATTACATCTGTGTCTTTTTTTAGTTTTTTTTCTGATATTGAGGTTCCAGATACAGCGGATTTGTTTGATACTATGCTTTTGTTGTTTTGCATTATTACGTTTATTCCGCTTGTATCTTTTTCTTCCTCTTTTTTGTTTTTTGCCATCACGTTTAGTAGTTGTAATAGTCCAAAAAGAAAGACTATAATTATTAGCGCTATGTACACTTTCTTTCTGTTTTGATTGAAATATCTGATTATTCTATTCATAATTATAGTCCTCCTCTATACTACTTTTTACTATATAATTTTCTCTTTTCATAAAGCAATTTATTTGTTGCATCAACTTGTTTACGAACTCCCTCTGTTGAATTTTTTACAATTTGTTGTCTATTATATTCTTCTTGTTTACGTGATTCTCTCTGAGCCCAACGTTCTCTATTTCTTGCAAGGACATCTTTTCTTAATTGTTTTTCTTCATCTGTCATATCAGGTGTTAAATCTGGTGGTATTTCATCCTCAGAAATTGGTTCATAATCTTTAGCCTGTAATCCATTTGTTTTTTCGATTCTATGTGCTAATGATTCGTTAATTTTCTGATTAGTTTCAGCATCTAAACTACTTGAAGAAGTATCAACACCAAAGCTTTCTGCAACTTTAACACGCCCCATAGCATCATTTATATCAACACCATTTTCTACCATTTGTTGTATAGCAGCAATTTGATAGCTCTCTGAAAGACCATGTCTAATACATGTTTCCATATTTTCATCTAAATTTTCTTTACTCATTCCTTCAGTTAAATTATTCAACTGCGTTTGAAATTTAGGATCCTCTCTCTTTTGTTTTATCAATTCATCTTGTGCTCTAATTTTTTGTTCTTCAACAGTTTCATAATCTGCTCTATAATCATCTCTAAATTGTTTTGCACCATTATATAAATTTTCTCCTGTATCTGATATTGATGATGGAATACCTTTTGTTAAAGCATATCCACCAACTCCTGCAGTCATCATATTTTGAGCAATTTTTGTTGTATCTCCAGATATAATACTTGCAACACCTGCTGCAGTTGCTGCTGCAGTGGCACCAAGTACTCCAGTTGCAACACCTAATGCTCTTCTTATTGGTTTTTTAGCACCTGCTTTTTTAACAAATCTTTTACCGGCTAATTTTCTTGCATTATTCATTGCTTTTAATTTTCTTTTACGATTTTCTTTACGTATCTGTCTAGGATCTGTTACTATTGGCGTATTCGGATTCGTTCTTTGAGAATTTTGTGTTCCATTGCTTCTTCCAGTTAAACCAGAAGATAACTCATTTCCTGATGATCCATTTCCAGATAAACCATTTCCTGATGATCCATTTCCAGGTAAACGATTTCCTGTTCCATCTGTTGTTCCTGTTCCACCTATGGCTCCTAATCCTGTTGTATTATTTGCAATTCTTGGTACACCTACACCAGCATCTTGTCCATTTGCATTATCATTATCACCATTTCCAATCTTAAACATACCGTCCGTATCAACTTTATCACTCATAAAATTAATTTTTCCATCGTCACCATCATCAGAGTCATTTTCACTTCCACCACCAGAAGGTCCTCCTCCACCTTTTGGCGGATGTGGTGGTCTTAATAATTTATTAATGCCTCCCATCATAAGTGCTGCTCCTGCAGGTCCCGCAAACATTCCCGGAGTACCCGCTTTTTCAAATCCAAAGAATTTACGCATTAATTTTTCTGCCGGAGTCATAAATCCAATTGCAACAACTGCATATATTAAGTTTTGACTGGCAAACGTCATTGCTGATCCAATTAATACCATGTACAATATTAAATGTAATGGTTGTATTAATAAATTAAATATGTATTCTTTAAACCACATATTAAATGCTTGTGCTTTTCCATCATTCATTTTATCAATTGGATATGTTAATGCAACCAATGGTGCAATCATTGTTAAAAATGCCATATATACAACCCTTTTTACATATGTCCATGTGAATATCAATGTATACAAAACTAAAACAATATAAATTATTTTATAACCAATACTTGCATATGCATAGTTTGTTGCATCATCATCTTTATCAGTAAGTTGTCCCAACATTCTTGCTTGTTCCGTAAAGTTATTTGTTGGCCAATATAAACTTCCACTATCTTCATTTGTAAATAACTTACTATAATCTGTATCTGTTTTATTCTCTTCAACTAAAATTTGATATGCTTTTTCTACAAGTTCTTTATCTTCAATTTCAAATAATTGCGTACCTCTTGTTACCGCTACATCCCCATCTAATTTGCCTTTTTCCTCTGCTGCTTTTTTTTCATTTGCAGATAATTTATCACCTTCAGTTGTCGAAACAACTGCAGACTGTATAACCGAGGTTACCTTTTTAACAGCAATATTAGAAAATGACATAATATACTGCATTAAAAATAATAAACAAATTGCTACAACCCAATCTACCAAAAGTTGCTTATATTTTGCTTTGTCTCCTGCAGTACTTGATAGCATTATTCTTATTCCAACATATACTAAAATTGATAACATTCCTACAATTGATATATCTCTTAATATATTATACCAATTTGCAATAACCGGTCTTAAGTTATATGCAGTTGAAGCATAATATGTTTGATTAGCAGTCTCAATTTTATATATATCATAACTACAAGTATCATTTCCATTATACCCATTAGTTGTTTGATGAAGTATAATTCTATAATTATCACTATACTTATAAGAATATTTATATGATATATACGTATTTACCATTCCGCTATTTTTTTCGCCTTCTTTTTCTTTTTGACATGAGTCCATTATTTTTTTCTTAAGGCTATCTTTATTTTCATTTATTCCGTAAATTTTTTAATTCTTTCTCTATATCATAATCACTTATTCCCGTTTTTAATTCCTTTTCTTTAGATGAACTTTCTGTTTTTAAATCAGTCATTGGACTAAAAAAATCAACATCAAATAATGGAATTTGATTAGTAAATATTTCATATGGTGTTAGTCTAATACTCGGTAATACAACCTTTTTACCAAACGTTGCATCAGACAAATACGAAGTTACAGCAAACGTTACTACTCCTGCAACTACTCCTGCTTTAACTACAGTAAAAATAGCACTTACAACAGCAAGGCTTGCCGGAGCCGCAGCAATCAAAACTATTCCTCCTATAATAACCGCTGCCGCAACAATTATTCCCAAAATCTTAGCAACACCATTTGTTTCAGTATCAATAACAATAAAACTACCATCAGTTTGTAATATCATCTTTGAAAGAACAGTATTAATACCATCACCAATACCAACAAACAAATCCATTACTGCATCCATAAGGTCCCCGCCAACAGAAGCCCTCGAAACCTTAGGCATACAAAAGCTAAAAATTGTAATAAACAAAAGCACAATAATTAACTTCTTAAACAAATTTTTATTTTGAAAAATCTTCATAAAGTTTAAACCTCCTGACATACTTTACGCATTATTTCTCTTCGCAATCTGGTTCAAGTTAGTCTCAACAAACTCAAACTCTTTTCTAGTCGGCATAATCTTCAAAATAGCCGAATCAGCACCAACCTTAAGCAAACCCTCACCCTTTTGGCAAGTAATCAAAAAGTTAGCTTCACCCTCTGAAAGTTTAAACACCTCTTTCAAGTATTGTATTTCAGATTTATCTTGTGCTAAAAATAGTTTAGTATCAGAAGAAGTAAGAACTGCCTGAGCCTCAGGTTTCTCATAAAAATCTTGGAATCTTTGAGAAACAATAGCCAAAGAAACATTTCTCTTTCTCGCACGTCTAGCCATCTTATTCAAGAAATCAACAGCCTCAGGATATGGCAATAACATCCAAGCCTCATCAACTAAAACTCTCTTTTGTGTAGCCTTCTTTCTATCTTCACTATTTTTCTTAACGAATTTTTCCCAAATCCAAGAAAGCAAAATCTGTTGTGCAAGAGGTCTTGCAAATCTTTCCTCCAATTGAGAAATATCCAAGTTTATAAATGGGGCACCTTCTAGTAACTCAAAAGTTGACTGTCCATCAAAATAAGCCATTTGCCCATCATATTCTCTTATGTACTGTTTCATAACTTTTAATAAATAACTGTAATGATATTGATAATCTGAGTTAGTATTTTCCCTAGCCTTTCCTTGAATTCTTCTATACCACGAACCAATTGTAGGCATATCCTTTTTCTCCTTAGAGAAAATATTACCTCTCATAACCCCTGCAGACTGTTTATACAAACTTTCTGGATTACTATTAATCCCTAAAGCCGCATATTCCTCTGCAACAGACTCAGCAATAATTTGCTTTGTCAACTCATTAACCTCATCAGAACGAGTACTACCTCTAGCCATAGTAAGTAAAGCCTGAGTAACATCCTCTACCTTATTTTCTATATTTAAAGTAACTCTTTCTTTACCAGTTATTTCATCTTTTATAACCTCAGTCTCAACATCAAACAAATTTATAATTGTTTGAGATGTTGGACTAATTACAACATTAATTCCACCTAAACTTTCAGCCACTATTGTATATTCACCTTCGGCATCAAGTGCTAAACTTTCTATTCCCATTAAAACAGATGACCTTGAAATTAATGTTTTCATTGTTACAGATTTACCTGCTCCAGACTTAGCAAATATAACCATATTATAATTTGTAAGTGATGAATGGAAATTATCAAATAATATTGGTGTACCTGTTTGTTTGTTAAATCCTAATGGAACACCTGTAGGATGTCCAACTTCTGATGTTGTAAATGGAAATACAGTTCCCATAGAATTTCTGTCAAATGTATGTGTTTTATGTATTTTATCATTCATAAACGGCAAGTTAGACTTAAATGCATCTTCTTGCATTCCCCAAGCCGTTTTCATTCCAACCATTGTTTTTGACATTTCTGAAGATAACAATTTAGTATATCTATCCAAATCTTCCATATTATAAGCAAAAAGTGTTGAGATTATTGAAGCCTCATATAATTTATTAAAACCTGCCGCAATTTCATCTCTTAATTGTTCTGCTTCCAATCTTTTTTGTGAAATTGTACTTTCTCTATTTATATTTCCCTTATCTGCTGCCACAATTCTTTCTGTTTCTAGTTCATTTATAACTCTATTTAAATCGTTTTGAGATTTATCTTCTTTTATAGGATTTATGAATATTGATGTGTTTGTATCTCCAAACATATATAAATCCCTAAATAATTCTGGAAATCTACAAGTTCTTGGAAGAGATGATACAAAAAAACTACGAGCGAATCTTTTTGTATTAGAAATTATCTCTAAATGGTCTATATTTGATGCATCTATTCCTGATGGTGCGATTAATTCTTTTATAGATTTCTTTTTTAATATTGAAACATCTTCTTCTCTATATTCTCTAAATTGATCTTGTAGATCTTCTTCTTGTTGTTTTTGTTTTTTTGCCATCTTCTTCTCCTCCTTCTTTTTCCTTTGTTTTCTTCTTTTTACTATCATTGTCTATTTTTTCTATAGCAGCCTCTGCAACATCTGCTCCTACAGATCTTTTGTTTTCTTCAATTAAAGCCTTAGCCATTTGGTCAATTAATGCATCAAGTTCTGCTTCTTTTTGTCTTACTTTTCTTTGTTTTTCACTTTCTTCAATTACGTCATATATTGTTTCGTTTGCTTTCTTTATTGCATCTTGTTCAATTTTTAAATCAAGTTCTTTCATTCTCTTACTTAGAACATCTGGTGCAGTAGAATATAAGTCTTCATAACCTGCATTTAGTGCTCTTCTTAAATTAAATGTTTCTGATTCGTCTCTGTTATATGCAACATATAATAATTCTGCAAGTTCTGTTGAATCTAATATTTTGCTATTTATTCCACATACTGAAAGTGAACTTATAATTGATTGTGCTTTTGTATATAATTCAGAAAATGCTAAACTTGTTATTTCGTCTTGTTGATACGCACCATTTGAAGCCTCTTCTGGATAGTATGGAATTATTATATAATAGTGTTTGCTTAATATACTTTTATTTAAACTCATTCTTTCTGTATTGTTGATTATATCAACTCCATATTCATACAAATTTCTTTGTCTTATCAATTCATATTTTTCTTTGCTTAATTCTTCATCTGTAAATTGTCCAGAACGAACCTTTTGGTTATATTCCATTTGTTTTGATGCATATTGTTTAGAAATATCGTCAACTCTTTCTTTGTATGTATTTATGCTGGCCCCTAAGTTTACAGTTCTTGTTTGTACATAAATTTGAATTGGATATCTTAATGTATTTAAAAATTGTAAAAATCCTTGTTCAACACTATTTTTTTCAAGTCCTGACATTAAGTCATAGTTGACACCTTGGCATTCTATAACCATTAAGAATCTTTTTCCACCTTTTTGTAAAATCATATTGTCTTCTATTCCGTCAAATTCCATAAATTTAAATATTGATTCTTTTGTGTAGTTTTGTGGTGTTAGGGTTTTTGCTTTTATTTTTGCATTTTCTTCTTGTTGCTTTACAACCTTTTTTTCTTTGTGTTCTCTACTTTTGAATTTTAATACTAAAAACACTAAGCAAAGTATACATAAAACGCCTATCATTATTCCTAACAATATTGTTAATAAATTTATTAATTGATTACTTTCCATCTTTTGTTTCCTCCTCTGGTTTATATACATATATCTTGTTGCCGTTCTTCTTGAATTTTATCCATCTTACAATTACATCATCTATATTTTCTCCTCCTGTTTTTCTTGTTATGTCTGTTGCTGATGATTCTGGTACTTTTAGTGTTCCTATTACAAATCCTATTGCTGCGAATATTAGTGTTATTATTAGTCCAATCATTGAAAAGCCAAGCATTTTTAATATAAAATAAAATATTAGTCCAACGCCTGCTCCAACACATGTGTATATTAATCCTTTTGTGGAAAATATGTATAATATTCTTCCTTCTCCTTTATAATTTCTTGGAATTTCATAGGTTTGCATTTTCTTTTTCCTCCGTATCTTTCTTATTATATTTATACAATATATATTATAACATAAACCTGTGGATAATTGTATAGTTTTTGGCAAAAAAAGTGGAAATTTAATATATTTGTAACATTTTTGTAACATCGTATTTTAGGCTTTTTTCGTCTTTTGCATAGGGATATTTGATTTTGACGTTTTTTCGTTTTGAGCCGAAAAAAAAGAATAACTCTCGAAAGAATTATTCTTTGTAATATCTTTATAAATTATTCAGCCATATTGAATATGAATGATGCTATTGCAGCTGCTCCAACAACTAATACGATACCAATTATTAATGGCATAAAAGATTTTTTGTATTCTGCTTTTTCTTCTACAGAACCTAACATGTATTTAACACCTAATACCATTATTATGATAACTGCTGCTATTGCTGCTATATTTCTTATCATACCCATTATTTTACCTGCTTTATCTTTAAGACCTCCATCACTTGTTCCATAAGATGCAGTTATATTTTTTGGATCTAATGCTCCACTATCAGCAGCAAAAACATTAGTTGCAAATGTAATTAAAACTATAGCCAATAATAACACTGTTAGTATTTTCATTGTTTTTTTCATTTTTGTTTCCTCCCTTTTTATTATTTTTTATATAAAAATTACCTAGTTTTCTAAGTAAACTTTAATAACAAATTTAAAAATTATTTCCTATTGTTACAACAATTTTCCAAATTCCAAATGCTCCAAATACCACTATACATCCTATGGCAAATGGTACCAAAGCCGCCTTTATTTCTGCTTTTTCTTCTACAGAGCCTATCATAAATTTTATTCCCATAATAGAACCTATCAAAACTGCTACAATCATTCCACATATTAATAATATATTATAAATGCTTGAAGAAGCATTTTGAAGGCTACCTTTATCTATTTGGGCTGATCCACCTTTACCCGCTTGTATAAATGAATCTCCTCCTGATATAACATCTGATAATGATGATTCACTTGATGAACCAGAGCCTCCATTTACTGATGTTGTATTCGCTTGTACTATATTTATATTTGATATCAATGTAAATATTACAAATACCATAGATAGTATTGTAATAACCTTGTTTTTCATTATATTCACCTACTTTTAATCTTTTACAGCATTATATATAAATGATACAATTGTCGTAATTGAAACAACTAGCACACAACCTATAACATATGGAATTAATGTTTTTTTGTATTCTGCTCTTTCTTCTACACTACCTATCATATATTTAATCCCTATTATCATTAAAGCAATTACTGCTACAACAGCGCTTACATTTCTTATTGCTCCCAATACAACTCCTGCTTTGGTAAATGCTGTTTGATACTCTGAAGTTGTTATACTTGATGGTTTATAATCACCTGGACTAACATCTGCAAAAACTACACTAAACATATTTGATATTATAAATATATTTATAATCAAAGTAAATAATATTTTTTTTATTTTATGCACCATATCACCATCTTTCCCGTCTATAAATAATTATATCGTATTTTTTTTTATTTTTCAACTTTTTTTCACTATTTTGTTAATTTTACTACATTTTTTTTATTTTCGTCAATGCTTTTTGTCAAAATTGTATAAAAAAGTACCGATATTTTATCAATACCAGTACTTTAAGCCTATTGGCGGAGATGAGAGGGTTCGAACCTCCGCGCCCCTTTCGGGACCTAACTGTTTAGCAAATAAATCTCATATCTTGTGTTTCAACTCCTACAACTCATTTATCTATTCCAATATTATTTTTATCCATCTTCTTTCCACCTATCTCAATATATAATCATAAAAATTACATTTTTTGTATTAATATTTATGTCTTATTTTATAGTAAATATAAAGTAAATAAAAACATACATTTACCTTATATTTACTATATTTCATTTTGTTACCTTATATACTATCAATACTTTCTCCAACTTTACTACTTGCCTTTATTACATTTTGTTTACTTAAATGAGCATATATACCAAGTGTTACTTGTACATTTTCATGTCCTAATATATCTTTCATTGTCTCTACACCAATTTTATTCATAATACCGTATACTACAAAAAGTATGTCTTAAAATATGTGTAGTTAATTCTTCACAGTCTTTTAATTTCAATTTTCTTACTATTTTCTTAAACTTATCACTAGCATAGTCACTCAAATAACCTGTATAGTTTTTTGTTGTAAATACCCAGTCTTCTTCTGTAAATTCTTTTCCATTATTTTTTGCCAGTTGTTTTTGTCTTTTCTTATGTTCCTTTAAAATTTCTACCATACTTTCATTTAGTCCTATTGTTCTATAACTATGTTTTGTTTTCAAGTCTTTAAATACTTTTTTACTTTCCTTTTTTTCTAGTTTATCATATGTATATATTCGTTTATATTCTCTTTCTATATTTACAGTTTTATTTTCCATATCTATATCTTTCCAACAAACTCCTGTCATTTCACTTACTCTAACACCCGTATATAACATAAATAATAAATCATATACTTTGTTTTCTTTACAATAATTAACAAACTTGTTTAAATCTTCACCCTGTAATATTTTTCTTTCCTTTTTTCCTTTTTTCTCTTTTATTGTTAACAGTTCATCTTGTAATACATTTTCTTCTGTTATTCCATCCTTTTTAGCAAACTTCATAATATTAACTAATATATCTCTAGCTTGTTTTGCTGTTGTATCACAAGTTACTTCGTGTAGTTTATCTATACACTCTTCCAAATCTTCATACTCTAAATCTACAACTTTTTTATTTCCTATGTATTTGTTTAACATTTTTACTCTATCTACATAACTTGTATAAGTAGTTTCTTCTATTTTTCTTCCTTTTAATCCATTTTTTCTATGTTTTTCTAAATAGTATTCCGAATATTCTTTAAATGTAATATTACTACTTAATTTCCCTACACTCTTACTCTGTCCTATTTTTATCAATCTTATTTCATTTGTATACTTATTTATACATATATCTTTTACATTATTGTCTAATATTCCTATCCCCCTTAATTTTGCCATTATATCAAGTATTTCATTTTTTGTATTTCTTACAAAACTTTTTCTTATTACTTGTCCATTTTCCTTATGTAAGTTATATGTACCTTCAAGTTTTCCATTACTACACTTCCTTATTCCCCCTTCCCCTTTACTTCTTCTTTTTTTTATTCTATCTTCTTTTTCCATTTTCTCTACCTCCATTTTTTGTTATTATAACCCCTAAATAAGCCATTTCCAACCATTTTTTAAAATTTTATATCTTACTATATTTATCTATATAATTTATTAATTGTTCTTTCTTTATCAGTATTTTTCTATCTATTCTTGTGTAATGTAATTCATTTGGATTAGCCCTTTCTAAAATTTTTTTCATTGTTCTTACATTTATTCCTAATAATTCTGTACTTTCTTTTAATGTTATGTATTTCTTCTCCATTATTAATTTCTCCTTTACTTTTAGTTCTTTTCCATTTTTCTGTCTTAATTCTATTTAATATTGCCCCTTTTTCTGTATTTCTTAACAATAACGTTGTTTCTTGTACTTTTTCACAGTCTAAATTATTTTCTTTAAATTCACTATACGTTTGTTTAATTACTTCCGGCTTTATTATTCCTTTACTTTTACCCCAAGGCTTTACTCCTACTGGTATATGTTCCTTTGTTTTTGTCTTTGTCATATAGTCAATAATACCTTCAATACTTTTTTCTCTTATTTCATTTTTATTTATATCATTGTAATTCTTACAAATCTCATTACTTTGTTTTCCTACTCTTTTCACACAACAATTTCCCTTATTCCACATTTGTTCAATTTCTTTTATATCAATAAATAATTGTTTATTTTTTAAGTCTTTTATTAAAGTATGTATATGCCAACTGTTTCTTTTTTCTTGTAATTCTAAAACATATACATATTCCAACCCATTGTACTTTCTCTTTAACTTTCTAAAAAAACTATTAAATGCCTTCTTCATTTCATTTATACTACTAACTACTCGTTGTGTTGTCAACGTTACAAATATCTCATTTTTTTCTCCAAAAAAGTTATTCTTTAATATTTGTTTTAGTTTTTTCATATTATTTCTTAATGTGCTTATATTCTTTTTATCTTCTATTTTATACTGACATATTTTCCCTGTTTTCTTATTGTAATATTCTCTTTTACTTATTTTTACAATATTTGTTAAACTGTTATTTCTATGTTGTACATTTTTAACTTCTATTGTTTCATCTCTATATTTTGTAACCTTTACTCTATCTGTATCTTTTAATTTATTGTTTGCTCCTTGTTCAAAATACATATTTATTCTCCTTCCTTTTATATTTTTTATTTTGTATTCTATTTTTCTATATTATTTTTTAACCTTTAAATCTTTAAAATTATAAAACCTTAATTATTAAATTCTAGTTATTAAATTAGTTAAGTTTGGTTATAAAGTTACATACTTAATTAAATAAAATATAAAATACAAAAAATCGTTATAAATTTAATTTTGTCAACATTTCATTTTCAACACTCCTTTATTGTAAAACTTTCCTTTTTGGTACCAAAGTTTTTAAAAAAGTTTTATATTATATAATAACACCTTCATTT
>OJLA01001178.1_pt1 | contig 18563 bp, 18 predicted proteins | sample 1596611 | NCBI WGS metagenome assembly OJLA01 (sample SAMEA4350168, study PRJEB24818) | metagenome | biome: human; feature: gut; material: faeces | place: Denmark | collected 2013-09
ATATTATACATTTTATACATCGTTTTCATCAATTTCACTTTTATCAACTGCAAGGTTTATAACTGATGTAGGAGATGCAGTTGTAGAAAACGTTGTAGAACCAAAAGACTTAGTATTTCTAATTATGCCACTAGCACTTATCTTTTTACATCATAGATATAAGAAAAAAGAAAAATATATGAATTCAGAATTCATATATAAAAGCAAAACTAAATTTTTCAAATCATTGATAATAGGGTTTTTAAGTTTATTTTTGTTTTCTACAAATTTAACAGGAACAGATGTAAGTAGTCTTACAAAACAGTGGAATAGGGAATACATAGTAGAAAACTTTGGAATATATATATATCATATTAATGACCTAGTAAGAAGCCTAGAACCAAAATTTGTTGCTCTTTTTGGATATGATTCAGCTTTAAAAGAATTTAATGATTTCTACAAGGATTACGAACCTCCAAAGAAAAATGAATACACAGGAAGATTTGAAGGTAAAAATATAATAGTAATACATGGTGAAAGTATGCAAAACTTCCTTATAGGACTTAAGTTCAATGGACAAGAAGTAACTCCAAACTTAAATAAACTTGCTAAAAATGGAATGTATTTCAATAACTTTTATAGTCAAGTAAGTGTAGGAACAAGTAGTGATACAGAATTTACTTTCAACACTTCACTAATGCCAGCAAATATAGGAACAGCTTTCACTGATTACGCTGATAAAGAATACGTATCTACTCCAAAATTATTAAAAGAAAAAGGTTATTACACATTCTCAATGCATGCTAATAATGGAGAATACTGGAATAGAAAAACAATGCATAAGAATTTAGGATATGATCATTTCTATGCCAAAGATGAATACATAATTGATGAAGAAATAGGCCTAGGACTATCAGATGTTTCATTCTTTAGACAAACAATTGAAAAACTTAAGGTAATAAAAGAAGAACACGAGAAGTTCTACGGAACAATAATAATGCTTACAAACCATACACCATTTTCTGCAACTGATAAATACTTAGAATATCCAGTTGACATTAAAGAAACAATAACTGATGAAAATGGTGAAAAACAAGTAGTAAGTTATCCATTTATGGAAGGAACTAAATTAGGTAACTACTTTAAAGCAGCGCATTATGCAGATTATGCTTTAGGACAGTTTCTACAAAATCTTGAAAATGAAGGACTTCTTGAAAACACAGTATTAATATTTTATGGTGATCATGATGCAAGACTTCCAAAAGGTGATTATGTAAGATTACTAAATTATGATAAAGAAACAGATTCAGTCTACGAAGAAGATGACCCACGTTACATTGAATTCAATAGCTATGACTATGAATTAAATAGAAAAGTACCATTTATAATTTGGTCAAAAGATATGGAACAGAATTCTAAAAAATATGATATGGGGATATCTAACAACATAAAGATGTATAAAGAAGATTTGTACGATCAAGAAATAACAAAACAAGGAATAAATTATCCAATGGGAATGTATGATGTTTTACCAACTATCGGAAATATGTTTGGTTTTACTAATAAATATGCCTTAGGACATGATATATTTAACACTAAATATGATAATATAGTAATATTCCCAACAAGTAACTGGGTTACAAAAGATATGTATTATAATAGTCAAAAAGAAGAAGCATATTTCTTATCTAACTCAGTAATAAGTGATACAACAATAAAGGAAAATTCAGTTAAAACAGATAAAATATTATCTGTATCAAACAATATATTAGTTTACGATCTTATTAAAAACTCTAAAATAAAAAATGTAAATGAAAGTGATATAGTAGAGGGAAATTAATATGAATAAAAAAACAATAATGAAAATTTCGTTTGTAGCAGGAATAGCTTGTTTTGTAATAGCTATATTCTTGTTGATTCCTAAAAATGAGAAACAAGAACCAGTAGAACAAGTAAAAGTTGAAGATAAAGTTGAAACAAAAGAATTTAATTATACTTTATACGATAATAAATCTGACTTATATAAAGAATATTTTCAAGAGTTAAAAGAAGAGCTTACAAAAGATATTGTTAATGAAGATGAGTATGCTAAAATACTAGCAAAATTATTTATAACTGACTTTTATTCGTTAGAGGACAAGAAGACAAATACAGATATTGGTGGATTAGATTTTATTTACGAAGAGATGAAAGAAAACTTTATTCTAAAAGCTCAAGATACAATTTACAAAAATGTTAAATCAAATGTCTATGGAGATAGAAAGCAATCTCTTCCAAAAGTAAAAGCTGTTGAAATAACATCTGCAACAAAAAAGAACGTATCAATTGGGACTGCACAAGATCCACTAGGATATATTGTAGTTGCAAAAGTAACATATGAAAAAGATTTAAATTATCCAAAAGAAATAACATTAACCCTTGTTCACAAAGATAAAAAATTATATATAGTAGAAGTAAAATAGGTGTTAAACCTATTTTTCTAGGTGGTGTAAAATGGAAAGAGTAATTTTAATAAAATATGGAGAATTAACAACAAAAAAAGGAAATAGAAATTTCTTTGTAAATTTACTTTATAAAAGTATTCAAAATAAATTAAAAGGATACGATGTAAAAATATTTAAAGACTTATCTAGAATGTATATCGAGTTTGCAGAAAAAGATTTAGATAACATTTTAGAAAGAGTAAATAAAATATTTGGAATTCACGAGTATTTAGTAGCATACAAAGTAAATACTATAGATGAAGAAATAAGAAATAAAGTTTTAGAAATAGTTAAACAAGAGAAATTTAATACTTTTAAAGTTGAGACAAAAAGAAGTTATAAGAATTTTCCAATTCAAAGTTTAGAGTATTCTAGTATTTTAGGAGGAGTAATCTTAAAAAATATTCCTAATATAAAAGTAGATGTTAAAAGTCCAGAACTTACTGTAAATGTTGAAATAAGAAAAGATTATACTTATATTTTTACTAATTATTATTATGGTTTAGGAGGATATCCAAATAATACATTAGGAAAAGGAATGTTAATGTTAAGTGGTGGAATAGATTCTCCAGTTGCAGCATACCTTGCTATTAAAAGAGGAGTGCATATTGAAGCATTATATTTTGAAGCAATTCCTCATACAAGTATCAATGCAAGAAATAAAGTAATTGATTTATGTAAGAAGTTATCTATTTATACATCAAGTATTAAGCTTCATATTGTTCCATTTACTGAAATTCAAGAAGCAATCTATAAAACAGCAGATGAAGATTATGTAATTACAATAATGCGACGAATGATGTATAGAATAACTGAAAGAATGGCTAAAAGAAGAAAATGCCTTGCAATTATTAATGGAGAGTCAGTAGGTCAAGTAGCAAGTCAAACTTTATCTAGCATGAGAGTTATTAATGACGTAACAAGTATGCCAGTAATAAGACCTGTCGCTTGTCTTGATAAACTAGAAATAATGGATATTGCAAGAAAAATAGATACCTATGATATAAGTATATTGCCATACGAAGACTGTTGTACTGTTTTTGTACCAAAACATCCGGTAATAAACCCTAAACTATCATTATGTGAAGAAATGGAAACAAGATTTAATTATAGTGAACTTATCGACAAGGCTTTGCAAAATATCAAATCAATAACTATAAAAGAAAAAGAAGATGAATTTTCTGATATTTTATAGTATAAAACATTAAATAATTCACATCCTAAGAGTATAGGAGGTGAACAAAAATGAGAAAAAGTTCAAAAAGAAATAATACTGCTAAAAATGCTAGTTCTACAAATAAATCAGCTGTAGAAAACATGAAATATGAAATCGCTAGCGAATTTGGTGTAACTCTAGGACCTGATGCAACATCTCGTGCCAATGGAACAGTTGGTGGTGAAATGACTAAGAGATTAGTTGATAAAGGAAAAGGAAATAAATCAAGATAATAGAAATATAAAGAATAGATAATTTAGATAATTTTAAATTATCTATTTTTTTTGATATAATGATAATAATAGAGGTAGTTATGGAAGGAAGTTTAGAGAAAATTGAATTTGAAATTAAAGACTTAGAAAGAACAGAAAAGGGAAGAAAATATAACGTTTCTATCAAAGTTCCAAAATCACTTGGCTGGATAGAAAGAATGAAATTTATAACAGAAACAAATAACGTAAGGCAAACTCATCAATTAAAACATACAAGAAGTGATGAGGAATTTTTATATTTTGAAAGTAATATCGAACTAGAAACAAGTGCTAACTATAGTTATTATTTTTCATTTGAAGCAAATAAAGGATTTATCTATTATAAAAAGAAGAACACAACAAATTATCAAACCATAAGTGATGATGAAAAATGGAAAATGAACGTAAACTTTGAAGTACCAGATTGGGCTAAAGGAAAAATAATGTATCATATCTTCGTTGATAGATTCAATCGTGTTGGAAATAAATTAAATAAAATGCCTAATAGAACAATACATGAAAATTGGGATGAAGATGTTGTTATTGGACCAAATGAAGATGGAATATGGAATGCAGATTTTTATGGTGGAAATTTAAAAGGAATTGAAGAAAAACTAGATTATATTAAATCTTTAGGAGTAACAATACTTTATCTTAGCCCAATTGTATGGAGTCAGTCAAATCATAGATATGACACATCAGACTATGAGAAATTAGATCCTTATGTAGGAGAAGACAGTGATTTAAAATCTCTTTGTGATAAAGCTCATCAAATGGGAATGAAAGTAATACTTGACGCAGTGTTTAACCACACAGGAAACGATAGCAAATACTTTAACGAATACAATAACTTTAATTCTTTAGGAGCCTATCAAAGTAAGGACTCAAAGTATTATAAATTCTTTAAGAAGTATTATGATGGGTATAATGAATATTTTGATTACTGGTGGGGTATGAAAAACTTGCCAGTTTGTGATGGCAATAATAAAGAATGGCAAGAATATATTTATGGTGAAAACGGAATAATAGATCACTGGTTCAGTTTAGGAATAGATGGCTTAAGACTTGATGTCGCAGATGAATTAACTGATGAATTTATCGAAGGCATAAGAAAAGCTGTAAAAAGAAATAAAGAAGATGGCTTTATAATTGGTGAGGTCTGGAAAAACCCTATGCGTATGAATAGAGGATACATCTCATCTGGAAAATGTATGGATACAGTAATGAATTATCCTTTAGTAGATGCTTTAATTAGATACTTTAAATATCAAGACGTTGATAAACTAAAACGAATATTATACGAATTAAAAACAGAATATCCTAAAGGTACCTTAGAAACTTTGATGAACTTTACGTCAACTCATGATATATCAAGAGCAATAAATATTTTTGGATGCTATGACTTTAATGAGTATGGTGAGTGGGCATGGAACACTAATAATGATAGAAACTGGCAACAACAATTTAAGTTAAGCGAAGAACAATACCAAAAAGGAAAAGATATTTATAAGGCTTATGCCTTTACACTTGCTTTCCTTCCTGGAATCCTTTCCATATTTTATGGTGATGAACAAGGTTTAGAAGGAATGGGAAATCTAGCTAATAGAAGAACATTTCCTAAGGAAGTAAAAGATGAAGAATTATTGGAATTCTTTAAGAAAATTGGTAGAATAAGAAAAGAAGAACATTTTTTAGAACAAGCTGATTTGGATATTTTAGATGTGAACGAAAGAACCTTCACATTTCAAAGAAAAAATGGTAACGAAGAAGCTTTAATTAATATTAATAGAACTCCAAACAATCAAAGAATAATACTACCTAAAAGATTTGAAAATCCAGATAAAATATATAGATTAAACAAAGAAGATGATGAAGAGTTATCACCATATGGTGGATTAGTATTAAAAAAAGTGTTAAAATAATATTATATGTATGAGGTAAATATGAAGAAGTTTTTAGTAATAATTTTAACAGTATTAATGATCTTGCCAATTGGAGCATTTGCTGAAGAAGATAAATTAAGTGAAGAACATAATAACAATCTAAAAGAATTAGAAGTAGCAGGATATGAAATAGATTTTGATAAATATAAAAAAATATATTCAATTGAAGTAAAAAACACAGTAAATCATCTAGATATTACAGCACTTCCTGAAGCAACAACATCAAAAGTAGACATTAAAGGAGCAGATAATCTTACCAAAAGTGATAACAAAGTAACTATTGAAGTAACTTCTACAGACAAGAAAACAAAAACTTATGTTATTAATGTAACAAGAAGTGATAGTGAAGTAAAAAGTGATATTGAAAACAACTTCAAAATTGATGACAAATATATTAATTATGCAATTTATTTTGCGATTGCAGCATTAGGAGTAGGATTAATCGCCTTTATAATTATAAAAATTAGGGATAGAAAAATAGAAAAAGGAATAGATAAACTATAAAAGGAGAAATAAAATGATAGGATCAGTAATGTCATGGGGAATGTTTATTGCTTTAATGTTAATAGCATTATGCTTTGTAGTAATATTTTTTATATTACAAATGGAGAAAATGTGTTGGGTAAAAAATATAAAAAATAAGTATGTAAGGCACGCTGTATCACTTATTCCAGTAGCTATTATAGGTTTACTATTTATCTGGAGCTTCTCAAACTGTACAGCAATAGTAGGACATCTATTTGTAATATTGTTAATTGGAAAATTTATATACTACATAGTAAAAAAGATAACGAAAAAAGACTACAAATATGGTTTTGAAATAACAATAATAGTTAGCACAATATTTACAGCAATGTATCTTGGATATGCGTTTTATGTCGCTCATAATGTTGTAGAAACACACTATGATGTAGTTACAAAAAAGGACTTAGGAGTAGATAGTTTTAGAATAGTACAAATATCAGATAGCCATATAGGTTCATTAATAAATGGTGATAAGTTTAAAAAATATATGGAAGATATAAACAAAACTAATCCTGATATCGTTGTAGTAACAGGAGACTTTATTGATGATGGTACTAGTTACAGTGATATGGTAAAAGCATGTGAGGGATTAGGACTATTAAAAACAAAATACGGAGTATACTTTGTCTATGGAAATCATGATATGCCATATTATGAAAACACATTAGATAGTTACACACATTTAGAAGAAGAACTAAAGAAAAACAATGTAACTATATTACAAGATGAAGGAAAAGATATTGTAGGAAATATTTATTTATATGGAAGAAAAGATAAAAGATCAGCAGTAAGAAAATCAGCTCAAGAAATAATGAGTGAAATCGATAAAAATAAATATGTAATTGTCTTAAACCATCAACCAAATGATTATGATAATGAAAGTAAAAGTCAAATGGATTTAGTTCTATCAGGACATACTCATGGAGGACAATTCTTCCCACTACAAATTGTTGAAATGTTTGGAACGAATGATTCTGTATACGGAAAAACAGTAAGAGATAACACAACATTTATAGTAACATCAGGAATAGCTGACTGGGAAGTTCACTTCAAAACAGGAACAGTAGCAGAATACGTAGTAATCGATATTAAAAAGAATTAGTAATGATGGTCACTAATTTTTTATATAGATAAATAGAGATATTTTACAAAAAAAGTAAACAAAAAAATTAAATAAAATATGATAAAATCAAATATCCAAATATTTGATTTTTTCTATACATAATGTTACAATATAGCAAGTTTATGGGGGTTATTATGACTAAAGAAAAATTTGATAAAAAAAGTTTATTAGAAATAAGTAAAATGAGCATACAAGAAACAACTGATTATTATAGAAAAAAAAGAAAACATTTATATGATACAAATTCTCCAATAAAGGGATTAAATATTAGAAAGATTGCTCATCCTATACTTCTTGTTGGAGTAAAATTAGATAGAAAGCTTTCCAAGGAAGAACTAGAAGTAATAGGTGATAAAAGAGAAAAAACAAATAGACCAATAATATATGCTGCTACTCATATAGGTGGTAATGACATTCAAAGAACATTTGAATCTATAAATGATCATGCATATTTATTTTTAGGAGACCCAAAAGACTTATATAAGGATGTAGCTGGATTAGTATTATATGCTAATGGTGCGGTAATACTTGATACAAGCAATAAAGATGATAGAAAAATTGCTTACAATAGAGCTATTGAATTATTAAAAATGAAAGGGAATTTATTAATATACCCAGAAGGAGCTTGGAATTTAACCGATAACTTGGCGGTTATGAAATTATATAAGGGCACTATGTCAATGGCCAAAGAAACAGGAGCAGATGTTATCCCTGTTGCAATAGAACAATATGGAAATAAGTTCGTTGCGAACATTGGAAGAAATATCAAAAAGGAAGAATATGATAATCTAGATGTAATTGAAGCAACTAATCTCTTACGAGATGAATTAAGTACACTAAAATGGGAAATTTGGGAACAATCTGGAATTTGTAAAAGAGCTGAAATAACAGAAGAAGATAAAGACGCATTTTATAAATTTATGCTTAGTAAATGTTCTTATGGTGTAACAATTGATGATATTGATAAAGCAAGATTTCATGATCCAAATGTAACTCCTAATAGAGACGATTTAGAAAATATAAAAAAATTAGTTAGATAACTTCCTATTGTGTTATAATTTATAATAGGTGGTTATAATGATGACGGTGGTATTACCATTAGCGGCACTTTTTATAAGTGTACTCTTAATGATTGTATATTTCTGTAAAAAAAATGTCCAAAACAATGAAACAATTATTTATGGAAATATGCTTATTGTTAATTTTATATATAACATTTTAGCAATAATTACATTTATTTTTGCTAAAACAGTCGGAAATGATTTTATAATATCTATTATGCAAAAAATATATATGATTTTAATGCTTTTATTAATTGTATATATAATTATCTATAATAATGTTATATATAACACGGATGAAAAAAGTCAAAAACTTGTAAAAAAAGTTGCTTTTATATCTTTAGGAATTGTATCAATTTTAACGTTTGTCTCTCCTTTAACAGTTATAAATGAAAAGGACATAATTGATGGAGAAGGACTTGCTTATGACATTGTTTTAATTACTTCCATTATTTGTTTTATAGTTATAGTACTATCTATAATAAGAATGTTTGTAAAATGTAAAAGAAATGTTATTAAGGATATTCCCTTTGTAATTTTATTAATACTTTATATGACAGGAATAATAATTAGAAGCTATATTCCATCGTTAATGTTTGAAAACTTTTTCTTTTCATTTATGCTTTTAATTATGTATTTTACAATTGAAAATCCTGATTTAAAAATGCTTAATGAAATGGAAAATGCTAAGAATTTAGCTGAAAAAGCAAATCGTGCTAAGAGTGATTTCTTATCAAATATGTCTCATGAGATAAGAACACCTTTAAACGCTATTGTTGGATTATCAGAAGATATTGGAACACATAAAAATGAAGTTCCAAAAGAAGTTCAAGAAGATGCTGAAGATATTATAAGTGCATCGCAAACACTTTTGGAAATTGTTGGTAATATTCTTGATATAAGCAAGATTGAATCAGAAAAAATGGTATTAACTGAAGTAAACTATAACTTTAAAAAAGAAGTTGAAACTCTTATCAAGATAAATGCAGTAAGAGTAGGAGAAAAACCAATTAACTTTAAATATTATATTGCAGAAGATATTCCATTTGAAGTTATTGGAGATAAAATACATGTTAAGCAGGTACTTAATAACTTAATATCTAATGCTATTAAATATACTAATGAAGGAGAAATAAGTATAAATATTAACTGTATTAATCAAGCTGGTATTTGTGAACTTATGATAAGTGTTCAAGATACTGGAATTGGAATTAAGAAAGAAAATATTGATAAGTTGTTTACGAAGTTTGAGCGACTTGATGTTGAAAAAAACACAACAGTTGAAGGAACAGGTCTTGGGCTTGCAATTACTAAGAAACTAGTTGAAATGATGGGTGGAAAGATAAACGTTCAATCTCAATATGGTAAAGGTTCTATGTTTATGGTAACAATACCACAGAAAATTAGTAAGATGGAAGATGATAGTGTAGTAAAAGATAGATTTGAAAAGACTATGGCAATTCCAAAGACTAATATAGTGCCTGTAGAACCAGTTATAACAGCACCTCCAATAGTAGAAGGAGTAAGTGGCGAGTATGGAAGCAAAAGAATACTTATTGCAGATGATAATAAGTTAAATATAAAAGTTGCTAAAAGAGCATTTAATGGGTTTAACTTTGTAATTGATGAAGCATCTGATGGAGTTGAAGCAGTAGCCAAAGTAAAAGAAAATAAGTATGATTTGATACTTATGGATATAATGATGCCTAATATGAATGGGGAAGCAGCATTAAAAGAGTTAAAGAAAGATCCTAATTTTAAAATACCTGTAATAGCCTTAACAGCAGACGCTGTAGCAGGAGCTGAAGAACACTATAAAAGTGTAGGATTTGATTCATATCTTGCTAAACCATTTAATAGGGAACAAATAAAAGAAAAATTAGATGTAATATTTAATAATAATAGTACTAATTCTAGTGGTAACGAAGTAGAAAACAATACTGGAGTTTAGTATAAATTTGTAATTTTAATAACTTAGTAGATCAATTTTATTGGTCTACTTTTTTGATTAATATTTGTTATTTGAACTTAAATTGTATAAAATATAATTAGAGATAAGAATATTTTTATTATGGAGGAAAAAGAAATGAATAAAGATGAGTTTGAAGAACTAAATGTGTTTGGTCTTGGGGAACCTAATGTTAACTATGCAAAGTATTTTATAGGAAATTCTTATTTAAATCCTTTGGTTCATTCTACTAGTCCACTTTTTATGGCTAATGTGTCATTTGAACCAGGATGTAGAAATAACTGGCATATTCATCATTCTTCTAAGGGTGGAGGACAAATATTAATTTGTACTTCTGGATATGGTTGGTATCAAGAAGATGGGTGTGATGCTATTTCTTTAGAACCTGGGAAAGTAGTTGTTATAAAACCTAATGTTAAACATTGGCATGGAGCTAAGAAAGATTCATGGTTTAGTCATATTTCTGTTGAAGTACCTGGAGAAAATGCTTCTAACGAATGGTTAGAACCAGTTAGCGATGAAGAATATAATAAATTATAAAATATAATGGGAGTAATAAAATGGAATTTGATAAAGTTATTAGAGAAAGATTTTCAGTTAGAAAATTTAAGAGTGATTCAGTTAGTGACGATTTAATAAATAAAATACTAGAAGCTGGTAATTTAGCACCAACTGCCAAAAATAATCAACCACAAAAAATATATGTTGTTAAATCAAAAGAAGGACTAGAAAAAATAGATAAAGCAAGTCCTTGTAGATATAATGCACCTGTTTGTTTAATTGTAGCAAGTGACAAAAGTATTGCTTGGTCAAAAGAAAATTATTCCACTTATGAAATGGATGCTTGTATTGTTGCAACTCATATGATGTTAGAAGCTACTAATGTTGGTGTAGATAACATTTGGATAGAAATGTTTGATAAAGATATTTTAAGACGAGAATTTAACATAAGTGAGAATATTGAACCAATATGTCTTATTCCTTTAGGGTATAGGGATGATTCTTGTGCTCCATCTCCAATGCATAATAATAGAAAAGATTTATCAGAAATAGTTGAATATAGATAAGAGTATTATTTTTAATAAATGTAAAATACTTTTGACAGAAATTATTTGCTAGTTATGATACATTGTTTTTGGAGGGATAAAATGCATATAGGTTACAAAATAAAATGGTATAGAGAAAATCTTAATTTATCACAAGATGAATTGGCAAATAAAGTTTATGTATCTAGGCAAACTATTTCTAATTGGGAAAATGATAGGTATTATCCAGATATAAATAGTCTTAAAATATTGAGTGATATATTTAATGTACCTTTAGATGAATTTATAAAAGATGACATAAAAAAAATGAAAAGAATTATAAATTTGGAAGAGTTAAAAATTTATGATAGATTATCAAATATATATTGTATTTTGTTTTTTGTATTATTAGTATCTGCGTATCCTTTGTTTGTATTTCTTGAATTAACTGGAATTATAATATATGTGTTAATTGCTGTTGTAACATTATGTATAGGAATAAGAATAGAGAAGATATATGAAAAACACGATTGTCGTACTTATAAAGAAATAGTTGCATTTACTGAAGGAAAAACATTATCTACTAAGGAACAAATAGAAGAAAAGGCTAAAAGACCTTATCAAAAGTTTTTGTTAGGTTTGTTATCTGGTGTTATAGCTTTTATTGTGTTTATTATATTAGAACTTGTGTTTGGAAAATAGTAGTAATAGTAATAAGATTATCAAATGATAGTCTTTTTTTATTGACTTCATGAAAAGAGTTAATTATCATTTTAAGTAAGAAGATTTTACTTAAGAATAGTGATTTTTTTTAAAAGAAGGTGTTTGTTATGGAATTAATAAAAGTAGGAGAGAAAACTTATTATATTAAAAACGCTACTAATATTGGTGTTTATAAGCTTGATTCTAATAATGTTTGTTTAATAGATACAGGAAATGATAAAGATGCAGGTAAGAAAGTATTAAAGATAATTGAAGAGAATGGTTGGAATGTAAAAACAATTATTAACACTCATTCAAATGCAGATCATATTGGAGGAAATAAAGTTATTCAAGATAGAACAAACTGTAATGTACTTGCTCATAACATTGAAAAGTCTTTTACAGAATTTCCTATTTTAGAACCATCTTTTCTATATGGAGGCTATCCATTTAAAGATATTAGAAATAAATTTCTTTTAGCAAAAGAGTCTATTGTAGATTCACTAGAAAATAACTTACCTAGTGGGTTAGAATATTTTTCTTTGAAGGGTCATTTTTTTGAAATGATTGGAATTAAAACTAGTGATGATGTTTATTTCTTGGCTGATTCATTATTTAGTGAAGAAACTATTTTGAAATATCATTTGTTTTTTATGTATGACGTTAGATCTTTTCTTAATACTTTAGATTTTCTTAGTACGTTAAAGGGAAAGATATATATTCCATCACATTGTGAAGCTACAGATGATATTTCAAATTTAATTTGCCTTAATCGTAATAAAGTAAATGAAATAATTAACGTAGTTTATGAAGCATGTGAAAAGGAAATGACTTTCGAAAAAATACTAAAATATGTTTTTGATAGATATAATTTAGTACTAGATGCTAATCAATATGTTTTGGTAGGAAGTAGTATTAAATCTTACTTATCATATCTATACGATGAAAATAAGATAAGTTATTACTTTAAAGAAAATGAAATGATTTGGAAGGTGGTTAATTAATGAGTAAGTATGATAAATTATGGAGTTATTTAAAGGAGAATAAAAAAGATTCATATAAATTATCTTTTGATGAAGTGAAAGATATTTTAGGCTTTGAAATAGATCACTCGTTTTTAACATATAAAAAAGAAGCCAAAGAGTATGGGTATCAAGTATTAAAAATTTCTTTGAAAGAAAAGATGATAACTTTTTGTAAGATATAATTAATCTTATAATTTTTGGATTTTCCTTGCTGTTATGTTATAATTTTTGTTGAGGTGGATAAAGTGGAGCTTGTTCAAAAAAAATGTCCTAATTGTGGGGCAGATTTAAAATTTAGTCCTAATGATTCAGAAGTGAAATGTAATTATTGCAATACTTCTTTTATAATAAAGAAAGATAATAATAAAGATATGGATTCTAAAAGTAGTGTATTGGATCCAGAAAGCTTTGAACTTGATAAAAAAGCTGTTAAAACAATTGGTATTACATTTATATTAGTATTTTTATTAATATTTATCTTTTCAATTTCAATTTTTATTTTTATCTTTTTAACGTTTTTTTCCCATTTCTTTGGGTAATAGTAGGTGATTATGAAGAAATATTATATTTTAGGTGCTTTGGTGTGTTCTTTCCTTTTCCTTTTTTTCTTAGTTAACTCTTCGAGTAGTGGTGTTAAATCTAGTGTATTAGAGTGTAATTTAAATACTATGATAGAAGGATCTAATGCTACAATTAAACACGTAATTAATAGTGAAAATAATATTGCTGTTTCAGATAATTTGTCTGTTAAAGCATATATGACTGAAGTTTCAGATATTAATAATTACCAAAATACATTAGCTGGTAATTTAGAGTGTGGTGGACTTAATATTTTCGATGAATATGTTAGTTATGAGTGCTATTATTATTTAAAGAATAATTCATATTATAAAGAAATAGAAAATGATGATGGAAAAGTTTTGATAGAAAAAATGAAAGAAAAATTAGAAAAAGAAGAATATATTTGTGAATACAAATGATTATTGGTCAGTATAATTTTTAGGGAGGTCTTATGAGAAAAAAGATAGTTGTTTTAGGTGGTGGAACAGGAATGAGTTCATTATTGAAAGGACTTAAAGAATTTCCTGTTGATATAACTGCTGTTGTATCTGTTTGTGATGATGGAACAAGTACAGGAAGATTAAGAGAAGAGTTTCATATACCTGCAATGGGTGATATTAGACAAGTTTTGGGATCCTTATCTGAATCTGAACCTTTGGTAGAAAAATTATTAAATTATAGATTTAACACGACAAGTGATTTAAATGGACATCCAGTTGGAAATTTACTTCTTACTGCAATGTCTAATATGACTGGCAATATGTCTAGTGGTGTAGAGGCTTTAGGTAAAGTATTGAACTTAAAAGGTAAGGTTATTCCACTTACTGATGATGAAGTTACTTTGGTTGGTCAAATGGAAGATGGAAGTATTGTTGAAGGAGAACATAACATAACACAGTATAATTCAGGTGTTAAGGATGTTTACTATAAAAATCATCCTAATATTAATCAAGACGTTATAAATGCTATTAACGAAGCAGATTTAGTAATTCTTAGTATGGGAAGTATATTTACTAGTATTATTCCTAATTTACTTTGTAAAGAAATTATCGATACTTTAGATTCATCTAATGTACCTATTATGTATACGTGTAATATAATGACTCAACCAGGAGAGACTGATAATTTATCTGTAAGTGAACATTTAAATATCATTAATAAATATTTAGGTAAAAGAAAAGTTGATGTCGTTATTGCAAACGATGGTAAAATTAGTGATGAAATGATAACAAAGTATGAAACACTAGAGCAGAAGGACCCAGTAGTTTTAGATAAAGACAAGCTTAAAGGAGTTAAAATAATATCAAATAATTATGTTACTGTTGATAATGAGCGTTTAAGACATGATACTATTTTGTTGTCACTTGATATCTTTAAATATTTAATTACTAAAAAAATGTAAGGAAAAGTTAATCTTTTCTTTTTTTTATTCATTAAATGATTTATAATATTGATAGAATAAAGAGGTTTTCATATGAATGATGTTGAATTAATGATTGAAGATTTAATTAAAAGAGCTAAAGTTGCTAGTGAAAAGTTTATGAAACTTGATCAAGAAACAGTTAATAATATAGTTAAAGAAATGGCTATGGCTGCTTTAGCAAACCATATGTATTTAGCTCGTCTTGCTGTTGATGAGACTAAACGTGGTGTTTATGAAGATAAAATAATTAAGAATATGTTTGCTAGTGAGTATGTATACCATAGCATTAAGAAAGATAAAACAGTTGGTATTATCGAAGATAATGTAGAAGAAGATTACGAGGTTGTTGCAGATCCAGTTGGAATCATTGCAGGGGTTACTCCAGTTACTAATCCAACTTCTACAGTTATGTTTAAATCTTTGATTTCTGCTAAGACTAGAAATGTTATTGTTTTTGGGTTTCATCCAGGTGCTCAAAAGTGTTGTGTTAAGACTGCTGAAATTTTAAGAGAAGCTGGAATAAAAGCAGGAGCTCCAGAGGACTTTATATTGTGGATTGATAATCCTTCACTTGAAGCTACTACTTGTTTAATGAAACATAAAGACGTAAATTTGATTTTAGCAACTGGTGGTACAGGAATGGTTAAGAGTGCTTATTCGTGTGGTAAACCAGCTTTAGGTGTAGGACCTGGTAATGTACCTTGTTATATTAATAAAACAGCTAACCTAGAAAGAAGTGTAACAGACCTTATTGTGTCTAAATCTTTTGATAATGGAATGATTTGTGCTAGTGAGCAGTCTGTTATTGTCGATAAAGAAATTAAAGAAGATTTTGAAAAGTTGATGGTTAAGTATGGATGTTACTTTGTTAATGATAAAGAAAAAGAACAACTTACAAAATATTGCTTTTTAGAAGATGGTGATTTAAATAATAAAATAGTAGGACAGTCTTGTTTTAGTATTGCTCTTAATAGTGGTTTTATTATTCCAAAGAATACTAAAGTTATCGTTGTAAAAGAAGATGGAGTAGGAGAAGGACATCCTTATTCTAAAGAAAAGTTAAGTCCAATTCTTGCTTATTATGTTGTTAATGACGATAAAGAAGGAACAAGTCTATCAGAAAAATTAATCGAAAATGGGGGACTTGGACATTCTGCAGTTATACACTCAGAAGATAAAGATATAATAGATCAATTTTCTATGAGAGTTAAAGTTGGAAGAATTATTGTTAATTCACCATCTACTCATGGTGCTATTGGAGATATTTATAACACTAATATGCCTTCACTAACTCTTGGATGTGGTACTTTTGGAGGTAATTCAACAACTGATAATGTATCAAGCGTTAATTTAATTAATTTAAAACGTGTTGCTAAAAGACGTGTTAATATGCAGTGGTTTAAAATACCTAACAAGATTTATTTTGAATCAGGTTCAATTGAGTATTTGTCTAAAATGCCTGATATTTCAAGAGCATTTATTGTAACAGATGAATCAATGGTTAAACTTGGCTACGTTGATAAGATTATTCATCAATTAAGAAAAAGAGAAAACTACGTGCACTGTCAGATTTTCTCACAAGTTGAGACTGATCCTTCTTTTGACACTATTATGGAAGGTGTTTCAAGAATTAAGAAGTTTTTACCTGATGTTATTATTGCTTTAGGTGGAGGAAGCGCTATTGACGCTGCTAAGGGAATGTGGCTATTCTATGAAAATCCTGATGCTAATATCGAGGGATTAAAACTTAAATTTATGGATATTAGAAAAAGAACATATAAGTATCCAACTCTTGGAAAGAAAACTAAGTTAGTAGCAATTCCTACTACTAGTGGAACTGGATCTGAAGTTACTTCTTTTGCAGTTATTACTGATAAGAAGAAAAATATGAAATATCCACTTGCTGATTATGAACTTACTCCTGATGTTGCTATAATTGATCCTGATTTTGTTCTTAGTCTTCCTAAGGTTGCTACAGCAGATACTGGAATGGATACTTTAACACATGCTATTGAAGCTTATGTATCTAATATGGCATCTGACTTTACTGATGGGCTTTCTATTAAAGCAATCGAAATAGTATTTGAGTATTTAAAAGAAGCTTATACTAATCCAAGTAATAAATTAGCTCGTGAAAAAATGCATAATGCATCAACTATTGCAGGTATGGCGTTTACTAATGCATTTTTAGGAATAAATCACTCTCTTGCTCATAAAATAGGGGCAGAGTTTCATGTATCTCATGGAAGAACTAATGCTATTTTGCTTCCTTATGTCATAAGATATAATGCAAAGATGCCAACTAAGTTTGTGTCTTTTCCTAAATACGAGCATTTTATAGCTGATTTAAGGTATGCTGATATTGCAAGACGTCTTGGTTTAAAATTTGAAAGTGTAGAAGAAGGAGTTGAAGCTTTAGTACAAGAGATTATTAAAATGAATGAGTATTTAGGTATTCCTAAATCATTCAAAGAATGTGGGCTTAATGAAGAAGAATTTATCTCTTCAGTTGATATGCTTGCAGATAAGGCATTTGAAGATCAATGTACTAATGCAAATCCTAGACTTCCACTTGTATCTGAATTAAAACAAATAATGATTGATGCATATTATGGAAATTTGTAGTATAGTATAATTTAAGTGGTGAAGTATATGAAAGATAGTAGTAAAAAAATATTTATTGGGTTAATTATGGTAATAATTATCTTACTTGCAATTATTTCTTATTTCTTATTTTTTAAGAAAAGTAAAGAATGCCCAAGGTGTAGTGCTGTAACAATTAAAGAAGTTGAAGTTGATCCAAAACATCAATTTATTAATTATCAAGGATTTAAATTTAAAATGTCACTTGATTGGGATTTTGTTATTAGTGATAAAGACTACACGATTTCTAATAAAGAAGAAAATCTAGTTATAAATTTAACTAGTTTAGATATTGATTATACTACTTTCATATCTTCTACTTATCAAAAGGAATACTTAGAAAAATTACAAACATCTGATAATATAATAATAAATAAAAGTAGTAAAGAAAACAAAAATAATGCAGATTACTACATTATGGAAGGAACTTATAATAGTTATAATTATCTTATAATTGCAATAGGAAACGATAAAAGAACAGTACTTATAAATTCACAATTTTTAAACAAAGTTTCTTATGACAAATTGAAATCATCAGTAATAGATTTTGCAATTAGTCCTTTTATAAAAATAAGCAATGAAAATTAATTCATATGCTTATTTTTCTTTAACAAATAATAAATTAGTAATAATA